>PVBE010945275.1_pt1 | contig 24069 bp, 15 predicted proteins | sample 1631181 | NCBI WGS metagenome assembly PVBE01 (sample SAMN08397723, study PRJNA350692) | Marine metagenome, whole genome shotgun sequencing project. | isolation source: water | place: Pacific Ocean | collected 2012-04 | reverse complement strand
CCTTATATGCCGATCCTGCTCGTTAACCACGACGACCAGCGGCAAGAAGTCTCCGTGGCTACAGACAATTTCCTCATCGGTCGCGACCCCACCAACCAGCTGGTGATCTGTGATGTCAAGGTGTCTCGATTTCACTGCCGGCTCACACGCCAGGGGGCCCAGTACCGGCTAGAGGATCTGGACTCTGCCAGTGGGACCTTGCTCGAGGGCCAGAAAGTGACCGACGCAATCCTCGCGGACGGCCAGGCCATCACCGTCGGCCCTGCCAATATCGTCTTCGTCGACGACAGTGGTGCACAGGAGGATGACCCGGGGGTCTGCGAGCATGGACTGTATTTCATCGGTGGGCCGCTGAGCGGTGACGTGGCCATCTTCTCCGACACGATCCAGATCGGCAGAGCCCCAGACTGCGAGCTCATCGTGGAAGGCACCCTGGTCTCGAACTATCACTGCTCGATCAAGTCGGCACCAGAAGGCTTTTTCCTTCAAGACCTCGGCAGCACAAACGGCACGCTACTCAACGACACCAAGACAGCCGAGGCCCTCCTGACACCGGGAGATCAGATCACGGTCGGCGAACACCGGATGCTGTTCGACGCATACCCCCCAGCACCGCTAACGGCCGACCAGCCTGCCACCTCGGGGCTGTTGCGTACATCCGTCGAACTATGCATCTTCTCGGCGATCTGCCTGCTACTCTGGAGCCTACTCGCCGGGATCGTGATCAAGCCGCTGGTCGGACCCACGCGGGCCAAGGCACCGACGGGCACGATCTCCTTCCAGGAACTCGGCCCCGACTTGCTGCCCAAGCACTACCGCTTCGAGAGCACCGGTAACTGTGAAATCGCCTTGGTTCGCGGCGAGGGGGGAGGAATCCGGGTCCAAGGATCCGACTTCGCCGGCAAGGAGTTCAGAGCGTTCGCCACGCAGGTCTTTCCCCTCGAGCAGGGCTGGACGCTCACGGGAAGTGCGCGGGCCACTCGTCGCTCGCCCAGCATCTCGCTATATGCAGACTACCTGGACGAGCGCGGTCACCTGCTGGTGCGGGCCCACTCCCAGTTGGCGCATCTGGATGTCAACTCGACCACCCTGACGGGTCACTTCGGCCCACAGCCGGGCGCCGCTCAGATTCGATTCGGGTACGCGCTGGTGGGCGACCTGGGAGAGGTTCTGCTGGGGCCGCTGCGTTTGGTCGAGACTCCAACGCCAGCCGAAGAGTCGCAGACCCTCGATATCTCACCCGGAAAGCGCATCACACTATCTCCTGCCGGGGAAGTTACGCTGACATCAGCCCCGAGGGCGCTGATCGGCGCCGAGTTCGGCAACATGGAGGAAGGAGAGTGGCTGGGCGGCTGCCGACATTTCGAGCTCGGCAGCCAGATCGGGCAGTCCGACGTCTTGTACCGGCGGGCGACCCAGGTTGGACCGCCTCCCGAGAAGCGATTCCCTTTTGCCATCACGGCCCGGCAACAGGGAGAGGGCGTCCTCGTGCGCTACGAGGGCCCGTCCGCGACGACCCACGTGAAGTGGCGCTGGAGCAAGCATCCGGACAATGTCTCGCTGTTCTATCGGGGCACGCCAGTAGCCCAGAACCGCCAGCGGCTGTTGCTAGACGAGATGGTGATTCGCTGGGCCGGCGATGAGTTCACCTGTCGCTTCAAGCCCCCGGTCTATCGCGAGAGTCGCTGGCAAGATGACGCCGGTGAGTACTGGCAGCTTCGCTTCGCCGAGCACCGCCCACAACTCGACCTGACCCTACAGCCCGGCAATCGACAGCGGGCAAGGGCCGTCGAGCTAGTCCGCGACCGATACCTCAAAGCCCGGCTAAGAAAGGACTTATCTGCCTGCATCAAGCTGCTCGATCGCTGGGCCTCACTGGCCGGGAGGGTAGACACCGACCTCGCCGAAAAGCAGCGTCTGATTCGCAACGAGGCGGAGAACCTGGTCGAGCAGACCCTGTCGCTGAGTGGCGCGACCAGCCTGGCTCGCATCAGCGCCACCCTGGAAAGCCTGCGCGGGACGATCTACGAAGACCCGCTCGAAGCCGAGCTGGCTCGCAGAATCCTGACCGATATCCAGGGGCCGCAGCGACCTCGCGCAGCCAAGCTCCTGCTCGACCGCGCGCGTAATTTGGCGGTCGAAGGATATCTCTCGCTGGCTCGAGTCGCGCTAGGCTTGCTGATCCAGCACTATCCCAAGTCCCCCTCATATGCTCCGGCGGTGCAGTTGCTGAGCCGCCTGCAAAACTGAGGTGTCCAGCGTCAGCTGCTGATCGTCAGGCGCTGCAGCCCCGCCTTGCCGCCCCCCATACCGAACGCTATAATTTGCCTCTCACCCGCAAAAGTCCGCTCTTATCCAGCTAATCAACACGGGAAACCAAATGCGCACCCTCATCATCACAATCGTCCTGGCGACATTATGGGCGCCAAACGCCCGCGCCGACGACCCCGCGACCCGCTTTCCCCCAGACTCCCTGCTCTACGCGGAGCTGACCGATCTGACCGATCTGCCACAGAAACTGGTCGACCTCCCCGTCTGGCGGGACAAGCAGCAGATGGCGGATGCGAAAAAGCTGCTGCTGAAGATGCTCGAGAAGATGCTGGCCAAGCAGTTCGAGATCGACTGGCCCACGGTCACCAAGATCGCGGGACAGGCCCGCAAGCTGACCTTCTGCCTGAACAAGGTCCACCGCCGAGGCACACCGGAGCTGACCCTGGTGCTGGACCTGAGCGACACCACAGACGCTCAGAACCTGATCTCTGGCCCCTTGGCCAAGATGTTCAAGAACAAGATCGCGTTCGGCGATAAGACGGCCCACGCCACCGACCCCACTCGCGACGGCGAGCTGTTGCTCCACGTGGGCAACCAGCGGGTCATCTTCACCATGGATCGCGGGTCGATGCAGACCTGGCTCCAGGGCCCCAGGGGTAAAGGTTCGCTGGCCAGTCTGAAGGCCTTCCAGAAGATGCGCGAGCGGTACGGCAAGCGCTTGCTGTGGGCCTTCTGCAACGTCGGCAGCGCGATCAACCTGATGACCGATAGCATGCGGCGACGCATGAAGATGGAGTTCGACCAGGTCGACTCGGTGTTCAACTTCCGTGGCATCCGCTACGCAGGTGCGGGGAGCAGCCTCGAGACCTCGATCGATGGCCGCGCCACCGAAGCCACGCTGATCATCGATCCCGAGCATCGAGTCTACAATCTAGCCCGCACACCCACGCTGGACCAGAGCCTGCTCGCCTGGGTCCCCGCGGACAGCACCGCCTTCGTCATCGGCGCCAATGCAGGCAACCCCGTCGCGCTCTGGAAGGAGATCGTCAAGCTGGGCAAGGAGACCGACCAGATTCTCAAGGACGACGACTTCTCCAAGGTCATCGAGGGCTTCAAGGTGGAGGCCGGTATGTCGCTCGGCCAGCTGCTGTCTCACTTCAACGGCAGCGCGCTGATGACCGCTCCGATGTTCGATCGGGCGCTCGGCAACGGCCCGGCGTTCGTGGCCACCATCAAGAACCGGGCAGAATTCGACAAGCTGATGGCAACGCTGAAACAGAGCGCCCTGTTCGCCCGGATGAAGGACCAGATCAAGCACACGACCTACCGCGGCGCCACCATCGAGTGGTACGCTCGCACGTACAGCAGCGCCGGGTATGCTGTACTGGGCAATACCGTGATCTTGACCGGCGAACATCGCTGTCTCAAATCCTACATCGACGCCTACCTGGACAAGAAGTCGCTGGCGCAGCAGCCGTCAGTGGTCAACGCCCTCGCGGGTTACCACAAGATCATGCTGTTCGACCCGATCTGGTTGGCCTCTCAAGAGCGTGAGTTTTCCCTGCTGGGCTCCCTCGTAAAGAAGGGGGTTCCTCTGGGCATCGGCAGCATCGAGGAGAAGGGACGCCTGCGGCTGGGGTCGAACATCTCTGCCCTCTCGACCATCGCCGGGCTGGGACTGTCCGTCTTTCGCTGGGAGACGATGAGCTCGGTCGCCAACCGGTGCCGGCAGAATCTCGACAAGGTCGGGGACTCACTGATCCAGTACATCGAGAACCACGGTAAATATCCGGCGAAGCTGACCGACCTCAAGCTACCCCAGGGCACCCTGGTCTGCCCCCTGGAAAAGAACCGGAACATCGGCCAGAGCTACAAGTACGTTCCAATCATCGTGAAAAACCTCAAGCGGTACTATGGGATGACCAGCTGGTGCTCCCACACAGACCACGGTCGGGTGCTGCTCTACACCCAAGGCTCTCGCACGACCCGCTCCCTGCGTGCCGGCGAAGCCTCTTTCAAGCGCCACAAGAGGCGTATGGAGCAGTCCCTGGCAGAATACAGAACGCAAATGGGTGCGGATCAGAAGGCGAATGAGAACTCGAAGAAGAAGTAGCTCGATGCGGCCACGCTTGCTCTCCCTGGTGTTTGCCCTCGCACTGGCCGGCCCGCTCCACGGCGATCCGGCTGAGCGCCTGCCCCGCGATCTGCTACTGTATCTGGAGTTGACCGCGCCGGCCAGGCTGCCGGATCGTGTCTGCGATCTGCCCGCCTGGCGCGACAAGAAGCTGGCCCACGCCGAGTGGCGTCTGATCAGCAACTCTCTGACCACCTGGGCCAACAAACACCTCCGGCTGGACAGCAAGCTACTCCTGTCCACACTAGCCAGCACGACGAAGCTGACGGTCGCACTCGGTGAAAGAGAGGCACGAGGCAATGCCCTCCCGCTGCTGTTGTTGGCTGACGTGCCCCAGACCACCCAGCTGTCCGCCGAGCTAGCCGTTCGCGTCGAGCAAGGCAGCTGGTTCAAGCTGGCGGCCGAGGGGAAGATCCTCTACCGGACGGAGGCCGGCAGCGACCTCACGCTGTTCGTTCACCTCAGCCCCACGCAAGTAGCCTGCGCCACCAAGCTGGCCACCCTGGTCGACTATGTGGTGCGGTCAAAACCACGCGAAGACAACCTGGCCGCGCTGGCACAGTTTCGGCAAGCTCGCAAGCGCTACGGTGCGCAGCCGGTCTGGGCATTTGCCAGCATTGCCCGGCTGATGGCCCAGGTCACAGCCAAGCTGACGCGCCAGTCCCGGCGAGCGTACGACCTGATCGACGCGGAGTTCGGCCTCGAGCGGGACGGCTACGCCGCGGCGGGCGGGCACGAAATGAGCCTGATGCTCGGCGACAATTCCCCCGCGTCATCGTTTCTGGTCGGCGGACCGCTCGATCACACACTGCTGTCCTTCTTGCCACCCGCTTCTGGACGCTACGCATACGGTACGCTTCTCGAGCAGCCGATCAAACGCTGGAAACGGCTTCGCCGCCTGGCAACTCAACTCGAGAGCAAGGCCGGTAACTCTGACCTGCTCGGTTGGATTGCCGACCTGCCAGCCACCTTCGGATTCAGCGCCGCCGAGTTGTTTGCCACCTTGGGCCCATCGGTGGTGATCACCACCCCCGAGATCCGGCGGCGGATTCGCCCCGAGGCACTAACGATTATCACCCGCATCCGAGACCGAAGAGCGTTCCACCGACTGCGCAAGAAGGCTCTGGCCGGTGCCTGGGTCAAGAAGATGGCCCCCAGACGCCGACAGCTGACCTACCGAGGCGCGAAGATCGTGCACGCGGACCAACCAGGTGGTCCCGGTTACGCCCAGCTGGGTGAGAACCTGATCCTGACTGGAGACCACCGCTGCCTGCGTGCTTTCATCGACGCCAAGCGCAACAAGCAGTCGCTCGCCCAGCGCTATCGGCTGACGGGGTACAGCCAGTCCAAACACTGGATCGTGGTCGATCCAGCCCAGGTGGCCCGCACGCTGTTCGGTTATCGTTTCCTCAGCGAGCTATCCCCCGAGGAGACCGCCTGGCAGCTATCCGCCACGACCGACGGGGGCACCCTGCGCATCCGCTCCAACATCCGCTTGAGCACCGTGGCCGGCGCGCTGCTGCTGACCCACCACCGACACCAGCGGGTCCAGACCCTGGCAATGAGATGTGAGGCCAACCTGGAGCACATCGGACAGGCGCTACGCAAGCACTACGAAAAGAACCAGTCGCTGCCCGCCACTCTCGCAGAGTTGAAGCTGAAGCCTGAAACGACGGCCTGCCCGCACGGCAAGCGGGCCTACCCGTATCACCCGCTCGATATCAAGCCACGGGGACCGCTCTGGTCGGGACCGATGGTCGCCTGGTGCCCCAACACGATTCACGGATGGATTATCCTCAACGCGGGTGGCTATGCCCACCGAACGAGCCAGCGGAATTTCGACCGCTACCAGGCTGAGCTGAAAAAAGCGCTGGGCCAGACAGACTGAGTCGAGCGACTGACCCGGCCCTCGCTGCCAAGTCGGCCGCACGGCCCCCTCGGCGCCAGCCGATCCCACGGTCGCATCAGGACTACGCGCCGGTCGGAGCGGAGCCGTTCCCGTTGGCCTCCCGGCAGAGCTGCTCGACATCCGGGCGCGTCAGCGACTCGTGCTCGAGCAATGCCTCGGCCAGTCGCTCCAGGGAGTCGCGGTTTTCCTCGAGCAGCTTACGCGCACGCCCGTAGCAAGCCATCACGAGCTGATGTACCTCCTGATCGATCGCCGCAGCCGTGTTCTCGGAGAAGTTGCGCGGTTGCTGCATCTCCAGACCGAGGAACGGATGTCCGACATCCGAGTTGAATGCCAGCGGACCGAGACGCTCGCTCATGCCCCACCGGCAGACCATCTTGCGCGCCAGAAGATTGACCTGCTCGAAATCGTTCTCTGCCCCGCTGCTGACCGATGCCGCATCCACCAATTCCTCCGCCACGCGGCCCCCAAGCGCCATCGTGATCCGATCGAGCAGGTAGTCCTTCGGATAGTTGTGTCGATCCTCCTCGGGAAGCTGCTGAGTCACCCCCAGGCTGCGTCCACGGGGGATGATCGTCACCTTGTGCAGCGGATCAGCCTTGGGCAGCATGTGGGCCAGCAGCGCGTGCCCTGCCTCGTGTAAAGCCACGCGCCGCCGCTCTTGTTCGTTCTGTAGCAGCTGCGGGCGGCGTGCTCCCATCATCACCTTGTCCCGAGCCTCGGTCAGGTCCTCCGCCCGAATCACCTCCCCATTATGGCGAGCAGCGAGCAGCGCCGACTCGTTGAGTAGGTTCTCCAGGTCGGCACCCGAGAAACCAGGCGTCCCACGGGCAATCTCATCCAGATCCACATCGCCCGCTAGCGGCTTGCCACGGGAATGGATACGCAGAATGTCACGCCGAGCATCTCGTTCGGGGAGAGGCAGGACGATCTGTCTATCGAACCGGCCGGGCCGCAGCAGCGCAGGGTCGAGCACATCGGGGCGGTTGGTGGCAGCCAGGATGACGACGCCCTGGTGCATTTCGAACCCGTCCATCTCCGAGAGCAGCTGATTGAGTGTCTGCTCCCGCTCGTCGTGGGAGCGTCCCAGACCGGTTCCACGGGTGCGACCGACAGCGTCGATCTCGTCGATGAATACGATGCTGGGAGCAACCCGCTTGGCCTTCTCGAACAGGTCTCTCACTCGGGAGGCGCCCACACCGACGAACATCTCGATGAACTCCGAGCCGCTCATCGAGAGAAACGGCACACCCGCCTCCCCCGCCGCGGCCCGAGCTAGCAGAGTCTTGCCGGTCCCCGGCGGTCCCGTCAGCAGGATGCCTCTGGGCACCTTGCCTCCCAGCTTCTTGTACTTCTCCGGATGACGCAGAAAGTCCACCACCTCCGTCACCTCGAGCTTGCTCCCCTCCAACCCGGCCACCATATCGAAGGTCGCCTCGGGGCGCTCCTCCTGAGTCCGCAGCTTTGCGCGTGAGCGTCCGATCGAGAAAAATCCACCGAGGTCCTGGCTGGTCCGTCTCGCCATGTACGCACAGAAAAAGATCAGCACCATGAAGGAGATCAGCATCAGCAATGCCGTCCCCATCAGACCGGCATCGTCCTTGACCACCTCGAGCTCGACCTGTTGCTTGTCGAGCAGCGTCATCAATTCCGGATCCTTGAACTTGGGATGGACCGTCTGGAACAGCTTGGTGTTGACCTTCTGGTCCTTCTGCTCGATCAGCACCTCGGCCTTGAACTCTCCGGCCAGGAGGTCTCCGGCCGCAGTCAACTTCGCCACGTTGTTCTTGCGCAGCTCCGTCTTGAAACGGGAATAGGCGATCCGGGTGCCCATCGGCCCACCAAAAAGTAGGCTGTAGACCATGTAGAGACACAGCATGATGACCACGATCATCATCACGTTGGGGCCGCGCGGCTTGGGAACCTTGTTTGCCGGCCCGCCAGGCTCGCCCTCCGACTGCTCCTGTCGGCTCATCGAGACAATACTACGTCCTGGAGGGCGGCATTGCCAAGAGGCTCGTTTGTTCCCCTGGTCATAGTGTCGTACTCTGAAATGAGATGCGAACCCGGTGGAACAACTGGGCCCGGCGTGCGCTGGCTGTCGCCCTCTGCTCCGCGGTGATCGGCGCCGTGGCCTTCAAGGCACTCGAGAACTGGGTTCGCAACCGAGTGATCGAGTATGCCAGCGCGAAATTCGGCGGGGCAATCGACATGGGCAACGTCGAATTGTCGTTTTTTCGGCCGCAGGAAATTCGCGACTTCCTGATCCGCGACCCTTCCAAGACGAGCTACATCTACATCCACTCGGTTCGAATCGAGGTTGGCCTACTGCAGGTTCTCGGCCTGGGCCTCGAGGGACGTCGCCTGGTTCTGGACCGCCCTGAGATCCATATCGTGCGAAGCGAACACGGCGTTCAGATTCCACTCTGGCAACGTTTTCTGCAAGGCGGGAAACCACCTTCGCCACACGCATCCTCCGAAACCGAAAAGCCGGTGCTGGTGAGCACCGAGAACAGCCCGCCCGCCACGCTGAAGCGCTCGCCCCTGCCCTGGCGCAAGCTAGATCTGGACGAGATCGAGGTGATCGACGGGCGGGTCTACTTCGAAGATCGAATCGCGGGTAAGACGATCAAGCTGACACGGGTGCAGGCCCGACTGACACCCGTCAACATCCACAAGCCGATTGGCTGGAAGCTCTCTTGCCAGGTCCAGGCACCCGGCAGGCCTGTCGGCAAGATTCGGCTGAGCGGCAAGCTGCATCCGTTCATCGGACGCTCCTGGGCCGGCCCAGATCTTCAGCTGAGCTTCAGCTATACGTTCGAAGGAGTCGAGCTCGGCCCACTCTCACCCTTTCTGCCCGGCATTCCGGTAGAGACGATCCATGGACGGGCGAACGCACGCGGTGAGGTGCAGTTCGCCCAGCGCCGGGTGACCTGCAGCCTGGAGGCGAATCTCACCCACTTCAGCGCAGCGGGCGGCATCTTTCCAGACGACGGCTTCGGACTGGACTCGACGAGCGCTCGACTACGGGTGACCTACGACGGAGAGACAGTCAACCTCGAGCGCCTGGCGCTGACCACAGCCGGCCTGTCTCTCAAGGGCGGCGGACATGTCGCTCGTTACGACTGGACTCGTTCAATCCTGACCCAGCTACCTCAGATGGGCCACCGCTGGCAGTTCGACCTGCGCTCCGACCTGGCCCAGACCGAACAGCTGTTCCGCCGCTTTCTGCCCCGCTACCCGGTCCTGATCGACGGCGGACCCGCCACATGGAGCGGTCCGGCCAAGATGTCCGGGAGGATCGAGGGTTCGGGTGCCCACCTCACCGGACAGGGCAGCGGGCAGCTCTCCGGACAGCAGTTCAGCTGGAAACTGATGCGCCAGCCGGCCGCGGCGCCACGTGGACGGGTGACGCTCGGCGACACCGCCTATGAAGTTCTGCCCGGGATGAAACACTTCCGCTTGAGACGAACGCAGCGCTGAGAAGCTGCTAGCCTCCCAGCACGATCTGCGAAGAAGCCTTCACCATGAAAAACCAGCCCAGGCTGTCGAGCCGGCAATAGCCATAGACCTCGCCATCATCGGTCTCCACGATACCGGACGACGGGTGGCCTCGCAGCTCTCGCAAGACCGACTCACTCGCCAGCTTGACCAGATTCAGCCCACTCTCCTGCGCGGAGGTGCCCCGCCGGCCCAGATCTCTGCTCCGCACGACCACCCGTCCCTCTCGATCCAGCAGATAGACCTCCCGGACACCCGATAGCTCAGGGATCTTCAGCAGCGTCTCGATCAGGTAGTCGAACGTCACATCCAGCGCGGCAACACCCAGAAATTCTCGGCGATCGTTGATCATCGGACAGACACACGTCAGGACCAGTCCCTGCCCCGAGGCATCCAGGCGCGGACTGCCCCAGCTTGCGCCGGTGACCGACTGGCCCCGTCTGTACCAGGGCCGCTGGCGAGGATCGTAGCGATCGTCGAAGGTCGCTCCGGGAAACGAGAACATCACTCCTTGCTTCAGCCCGAAGTAGGCCCAGCGGATCGGCACACCCTGCCGCGTCAAGAGCTCGACCTCCGCCAGCGGATTGGCCATCACCGCCACATCCGGCCGGCTGTCGATGAGCAACTGCCGAAGCCGTCGGCGCAATGGCGCCAGCCGGCGCACCAGGGGAAGACCCACCTCCCGGCTCGTGCCAGGCGAGAGCTTGTAACACGGCCAACGAATCGAAATGTACGTGGCGCCTTTCCGCGTCCGATACCGCGGGGCCAGAGCCAGGTCGGGAGGGGCCGCCTGGGGCGTGCTGAAGTCCTTGGCGCTGTAGATCTTCTCGGTGCTCGGCACCCCGTCGATGAGCTGATCCTGCCCCGCATGGGCCAGCGATCACGCCCGCTCCTCGAAACGCAGCAACCAGCTGTCGATCTCCTGCCCGCGTCGCAACACCACCCCCTGGAAATTTGTGATCCGACGCTCGCGCTCCTGCGATTCGTCAAGCACCTGCTGCTTGCCGACCAGCGAGTGAATCGCCCAGGTCGACAATGCCAACATCAGCAGCATGACCACCGCCAGGGTGGTCTGCAGATTTCGCCGAATCCACCGACCCAGTGATTGCAGCAGGCTGTCCGGCCGGGCCAGCACGGACTCCCCGCACAGAAACCGCCGGATGTCCTCAGCTAGCTCGTGCACCGAGGAGTACCGCTCGGACAACTCCACCCGGGTCGACTTCTCGATGATCGCACGCAGCTCGGCCGGGATCTTGACTCGCTCGTCCAGGTGCACCAGCCGGACCTTCTCCCCACTCAGGGCGCAAGAGTAAGCCTCTTTCAGAGTCGTACCAACGTTCGCACGCCGCAGGCTGACCAGTTCGAACAGCAACAGGCCGAGTGCATACTGATCGCTGCGTCCGTCCAGCTCCTGGTTCTTCCCGGCGGCCTGCTCGGGGGACATGTAAGCTGGCGTCCCGACGGCTTGGCCCGCCATCGTCAGATCAGCATGCGCCTGCTGCTCGTCGACACCCAGCGCTACCTGTACGAATTCACCTTCATGCTCGTCCACGCCGATCAGCCGCGCGATACCCCAGTCCATCAGATAGACCTCGCCGTGCCCGCCGATCATCACGTTGGCCGGCTTGAGGTCCCGATGGATCACACCCCGGGAGTGGGCAAAATCCACCGCATCGCAGAGCTTGAGAAACACATCTAGGCGGGCATTGAGCGGGTAGCTCGACCCGACCACCTGTTTGCGCGTGTGTCGCTCCATCGCCTCGTCGATCAGCTGGCGCAGCGTCAGGCCCTCGACCAGCTTCATCGCGTATGCGACCCTGCCGTCGGCACGCGTTTCCAGAGAGTACACCGGCACGATATTGGGATGATCGAGCTGGGCGGTGATCTGAGCCTCTGACAGAAAGCGAGCAACCAGGGCCGGATCCTGTGCCACGCGAGCCTTCATCTGCTTGAAGGCAGCCCGGCGCCGGAGCTTGCGGTCGCGGGCCAGATGGATCGTGCCCATGCCACCCTCGTCGAGCAGCTCGAGCACGTCGTAGAGACTCTCCGACTCGGCCTGGGCAATGCCCGGAGTCGGCCTGGCGGTCACCGAGTCCGGTTCGGCGAAGACGGTCATCTGGAGGTCGCTATTGCCCACTTCGATCTGAGGTGCCTGGATATTGTCGGGATCGCCAAAAACGGTCCGAGCGTCGTCCGACACCGGCTCTTCGAATACGGTCCGAGCGTCGTCCAGGTCCGGCTCTTCGAAAACCGTCCGTGCGTCGTCCAGGTCTTCTTCGTCCGTCGGTGGATCTTTCGGGTCGGGAGTCATGGCTCCATAGTGCCCCCGACAATCACCTTGGGCAACCTGGAAGTTGTACGACTACCAGAGCTTGGCGTCGTGCTCCCCCTTCTCGCAGGCCTTGCCCGCCGCCAGACGGTGGCTGTCGTCCAGATTCCGTGCGACGCGGGCATCTTCGCCTTCGAGCTCTTGCCTGGACAAGCCGACCAGCAGGTCGAACATCTCCCTCTCGAAGGCCAATTGATCGGACCCATAGGTCTGGTTGAGATGCTCCATTCTGGAGATGCTGGCCGCCAACACATAGAGTTGAATCGCCATGTTGGCCAGTCGCTCGAGAACGAATTGCTGCTGCAGGATCTCTTTCTTGTGCGTGCGAATCGCCTCGTCCGTATGGTCATACAGCCGATCGGAATATTTGGCGACCAGATCCGCCGCGACCTCCATCTCGGGTCGAAGCCCCTCGAATCGGGGCCGCACGAAGGTCCGCTTGACCTTGCCGAACAAGTACTCGGACAGCACCCCCATCGAGGAGAGCGGGCTGTGCAGAGCGCGGCCGATCTCTTTCAAGTACTCCCCATGGTTACGCATCCCGGCCAGCGCGATGAACAACCGCAGGATCTCGTTTGTCCCCTCGAAGATCAGGTTGATCCGCGCGTCACGCAGGTATCGTTCATAGGGGAACTCGCACATGTAGCCAGCACCGCCGGCAATCTGCATCGCCTCGTCAGCTGTCTTCCAGAGCGACTCGCTGCAGTAGACCTTGCAGATCGCGCTCTCGATCGAGAAATCGATGCCGCCCTTGTCAGCCAGCCCTGTCGTCAGGTAGACGATGCTCTCCATGCCGAAAAGCTGAGCGTTCATCCGCGAGATCTTCTTCTGGATCAGCTCGTAGTGGTTGATCGGGTTCCCCCAGGCCTTTCGCTCCGCGGCGTACGCCATCGCCTGCTGCGCGATCTGCTTGCATGCGCCGACCGTTCCGGCTCCCAGGCCGAGCCGGCCGGTGTTGAGAATCTCCATCGCCAGCTTGAACCCGAGACCCTCGCGGCCAATCATGTTCTCGACCGGAACCTGCACGTCCTCGAGGATCACCTGCGTGGTCGAGCTGGCCCGGATGCCCAGCTTGTCCTCCTCCTTGGTCGTACTGACGCCGGGCATATCGCGGGTCACGATGAAGCCGGTGAACCCTTTCTCGTCACTCCCCTCGTGAACCACCTTGGCGAAGACGGTGAAGAAATCGGCGATCCCTCCGTTGGTGATGTACTGCTTGGTCCCGTTGAGCACATAGTGAGTGCCCGACTCGTTGAGCTTGGCCGAAGACTGGATCCCTGCCGCGTCCGAGCCCGCGTCGGGTTCGGTCAGGGCGAAGGCGGCGATCATCTCGCCAGTGGCCAGCTTGCTCAGATAGCGCTCCTTCTGCTCGGTCGAACCAAACAGGAGAAGCCCCTTGAGGCCGATCGACTGATGGGCGCCGACGGTACAGGCTATGGAAGGATCCACCTGAGTCAGGGCCTCGATCACACGCGAATAGGCCGTGTTGCTGAACCCGAAGCCGCCGGACTCCTCCGGCACGATCATGCCGAACACGCCCAGTTCCGCCAGACCTTCGATCACCGCGCGCGGCAGCTTCTTGTCCCTATCGAAGGCCCCGGCGTCGACGTGTCGTTCGCCGAACTCGAGGACCGTGCCGACCACCATCTCGATCGTCTCCTGCTCCTCCTTCGACGGCGCCGGAAAGGGCAGGATCAGTTCCTGCTCGATGTGCCCCTGGAACACCGACTTCATGAAGCTGTGACGGCCTAGGCTGTGGGTGTCGGTGCTCGTCGGACGCTCCACCGTGTCGGGCGGCGCCTGGGAACTATCGGTCGGTGATTGGCTCATCGATACCTTCTCCGTCTAACTCTTGCGGAACGTGCCGCCCACCCTGGCCCGCTCGACAAGGGTCTTGGGCGAAGAGAATCTCAGACCGCGTCCATCAGCCAGCTCATCGAGACGGTCGACAACCGCCTGCAGCCCGCGCCGGTCGGCATAGCGCATCAGTCCTCCGGTGAATGGCGGGAACCCCGTACCAAAGATCATCCCAGCGTCTACATCCTCGGCCGACCGAGCAACGCCCTCGTCGAGCACCATCACCCCCTCGATCACCATACGCAACACGATGCGGTCGATCACCTCGGCCGGATCCGGCACGCGACCCGCGCGGGCGACTCTCGGCAGCACCCCGAAAACGGTCGGATCGACCACCCGCTTCTTCTTGCTCTTGATCTGATAGAACCCCCTGCCACTCTTCTTGCCCAAACGACCCGACTCGACCATCGCGTCCAGCACGTTGGCCCCCGGGATCCTCTCGCCAAACTCTTCCTTGAAGATCAGCGAGACTTTGGCCGCCACATCGATGCCGACGTTGTCGAGCAACTCGAAAGCGCCCATCGGGAAGCCAAAATCGACGAGCGCTTGATCGATCAGCGAAAAATCGTAGCCTTCCTCCACCAGCATGCCGGCCTCGTTCATGAACGGCATCAGGATTCGATTGACCAGAAATCCAGGTGAGTCCTGCACCACCACCGGGATCTTCCCCAGCCGCTTGGCCAGCGCAACAGTGGTGGCCACGGTCTGGTCGGACGTCTTGCTGCCACGAATCACCTCGACCAGCGGCATCCGATGGACCGGGTTGAAGAAGTGCATGCCGACAAATTGCTGAGGCCGCTGGAGCGCCGAGGCCATCTCGTCGATCGAGAGGCTCGAGGTATTGCTGGCCACGATCGCGTCGGCGCCGAGCAGTTGTTCCACCTCGGACAGCACCTGCCGCTTGACATCCAGCCGCTCGACCACCGCCTCGATGACGAAGTCGCAGACGTTCATCCCCTGCAACGAAAGCCCGCTGGTGACAAGCCCCAGCCGATTGTCCCGCTCCCGAGTGGTCAACTTCCTCCGCCGCACGGCCTGCTCGAAGAGCCGACCGATCTCTTGCATGCCCTTGGCCAGCTGACCGGAATCGATGTCCCGCATACGCACGGGGATGTTGTTATACGCACTGATCTGGGCGATTCCGCCCCCCATCGCGCCGGCCCCCAGAACACCGACCCGCTCCACATCACGGGGCTCGACCTGCTCGGCGACCGACTGGGCGTCCAGCCCGATGTCCTTTTTCAGCCCGTCCTGGAGGAAGAAGATCGAAACCAAGCTGCGGCAGGTCTCGGACATCACCAAGCTGGCCAGCGCCTTCCGCTCCGCCTGATAGCCCTCCTCCGCACCCGAGAAAGAGCCGACCTGGATACAGTCCAGCGCCTTCAGCGGCGCCGGGTAATGGCCCCCGGTCTGTGAGAGGATCGCCTTGCGCGCCTGATCGAAGATCAGATACCGGCCGCTGACCATCGAGCCCAGGAAACGGCGCCAGCGGCCTTCCGGAGGACGCCGGCGGGCCAGCGGCCCCCCCGAAGGCGCAAACGGTCCCGGATTGGCGCCCACGACACCCGAGCGCACGGCCTTACGCAGCAGTCGGGTCGCCTCGGCCACCCCGAATCCCTCCGGCACCAGTGCGTCGATCAGACCGTAGTGCAGCGCCTGCTTGGGCGTGATCAGTTTTCCCGCGCTGATCATCTCGACCGCGCGCATCAACCCGACCCAACGTGGGAGGCGCTGGGTGCCCCCCCAGGCCGGAATGATACCCAGCTTGATCTCCGGCAACCCGAGCTGGGTCTTGGCGCCCCTCGAAGCCACACGAAAGGTGCAGGCCATCGCAAACTCCAGGCCGCCCCCGACACAGGTGCCTTCGATCGCGGCAGCCGTCGGCACCGGCAAGGACTCGATCCGGCTGAACACCGCCTGGCCCCGCGCGGCCGCCTCGACCGCATCCGCCTTGGACTGGATCTGTCCGAACTCGTTGAGATCCGCGCCAGCAATGAAGATGTTCGGCTTGGCGCTCGAGAACAGGATCGCGTCACACTCGCTCGATCGCGCCAGCTCTTCAAGCTGCGCCACCCGCTCTTCGAGTTCGACCATCGTGGCGCGATTGAACTTGTTGACGCTCTCCCCCGGCGCGTCGAAGACCACGTGGCACAGCCCGTCATGTAAGTGGATCTGGAACGCCGCATTGGCGGCACTGCCGGCCTGGGGCTCTCCCCACGTCGTTGTGGTCATTCTCAATCCCTTTCCAGCACCAACGCGCCACCCTGTCCTCCACCCACACAGAGGGTGGCCAGTCCAAGTCGTTTGTTCCGGCGTGCCAGCTCTTTGAGCAGGGTCAGAACCAGCCGGGTCCCCGAGGATCCCACGGGATGTCCCAGCGCGATTGCCCCACCGTTGACATTTAGTTTTTGGGGATCGACCGTCCCCACCGGCTCATCCAGACCCAGATGCTCCTGCGCGAATTCCTTGGATCGGAACGCTTCGAGACAGGCCAGCACCTGCGCCGCAAACGCCTCGTTGAGTTCTATCAGATCCATGTCGCTCAAGCTGAGCTGGGCCTTGGCCAGAGCCTTGGGGGCGGCATAGACCGGCCCCAGCCCCATTCGCTCTGGATCCAGACCGGCGTAAGCGTAGCTGCGCAAGCTCCCGAGCGGCTCGATGGTCAGCCTGCGCGCCGCCTTGCCGCTCATCACCACGACTGCGGCGGCACCGTCGGTCACCATGCAGGAGTTGCCCGGCGTCACTGTGCCATTACTGCGATCGAAGAAGGGCCGCAGCCGAGAAAGCGCCTTGAGCGATTGACCCTCCCGCGGTCCCACGTCCTGTGTCACCACGCTCCGGTTGGTCGGCGGAACATAGTACGGTACGATCTCATCGGCCAGCCGCTCTCGAGCTGCCAGCGCCCGGAGGTGGCTCTCGAGTGCGTATGCATCCTGCTGCACACGACTGATCCCGAACTCGCGAGCCAACAACTCCGCCGTCTCTCCCATGATCATCCCACAGACGGGATCGGTCAGTCCCTTGAGCAGCGCGATCACCGGTTTGAAGTGGCGCGGCCGGAACCGGAGGAGATGCCGGAGCCGTCCGAGGCCTGATCTGGAGCGTGCGATCGCCTCGAAAACCTGTTTCGCCTCCTGTCGGAATAGCAGTGGAATTCCACTCATCGACTCCACGCCCGCCGCCACCACGATGTCTGCCTCGCCCGCCCGGATCTTGTCCGCCGCGTCGGTGATCGCCTGGAATCCGCTCGCACAGTTGCGGCAAACCGTCACCGCCGGCACGTGGCGGGGGATCCCGGCTCGCAGGGCGATTACCCGAGCGATATTAGCGGCATCCGGAGGCTGAGCGATATTGCCGACAATGATCTCGTCGATCTCCTCCGGCTTGACCTGGGCGCGGAACATCGCTTCCATTACTGCGACACGCCCCAGATCGACAGCGTGGGCCCCGCGCATCTCTGTGCCAGCCTTGCAATAAGGCGTACGGGCCCCTGCGGCAATGATCACCTTCTTGCGAGCCATGATTCCCTCTCCGGATCAGAAACGGAGGGGCATTATATCGGACACCCGAGATGACGCAACGCATCGTACCGCTCCGGGACACTCTCCGCGTCCTCCGCCAGACGGCCTTCAGGACTCGACCGGGATCCCACGTAGCCCGGAAATGCTAGAATGGACCGATGCGCCCTTGGGCTTACGAGACCGCCGACATTCCCGGACTGAATGCCACCATCAAGCAATCGCCCGATGACTTCATCGTGGAAGAATTGCCCTTGTTCGAGCCAAGTGGGGAGGGCACGCATCTGTATCTGACACTGCGCAAGCGGGGCGTGTCGACCTTCGAGGTCGCGGACCGCCTGGCGCGCGCTCTGAAGCTGGCACCCAAGACCATCGGCTACGCCGGCCTCAAGGACAAGCACGGCGTGGCAACCCAGACCTTCAGCCTACCCGGCATTCCTGTCGAAGCACTCTCCGGCCTCGAGCTCCCCGGAGTGTCGGTGGTCGCGACCGCGCTGCACGGTCACAAGCTGCGGCGTGGCAAGCTGGCCGGCAACCGGTTTAGCATCACGCTGCGCAACGTGGACCGGTCCCGACAGAGTGAGGTCGACGAGCAAATCACACGGCTCGGCGAGCACGGAGTACCCAACTACTTTGGGACGCAGCGCTATGGGGTCCGGCTCAGCAACCACCTGATCGGGCGCGCCTTGTTGCGCGAGGACTGGGACGAGGTGGTCGGGCTGACCCTCGGCCGACCTGCTCACGCCGACACCGATCCGCGCGTTCACCGGGCTCGAGAACTTCACGACGCCGGTCGGCTGGAGGAAGCAGCTGCAGAATGGCCGCGACACTTCGCCGTCGAGCGGGCGATGGCGGTTCAGCTCGTGCGGAGGCCGGACGACGCCCGGGGTGCCGTCGGACGACTGCGCCGCCGGGAGCGGAGCCTGTACCTCAACGCGCTCCAGTCCTACCTGTTCGACAGCCTTCTCGAGCAGGTCGTCATCGAGCGTCTGGACACCCCACCCTTCGGTCTCCTGCCGGGCTACAAGGTCAAGGCGACTGACGCCGTGCTCTCCGAGCCGGAACTGGTCGCCGCGGTCCTGCCCGGAATCGACACGGCTTCGGTGTTCCGCCGCGAGCGACTGAAGGGGGCCCGTCGCGCACTGCGCCTCAGGCCGGTGATCTCACACAACTGGATCGAGGACGGCCTCGTCCTGGCCTTCGATCTGCCTTCGGGCGGTTATGCCACGAGCGTGCTCCGCGAACTGATCAAGGGCGATCCGGCGATCCCCCGGCCCTAGCCGGACGCCCCTACGACCGAGGGCTATCACGCGTCGCGCCGGCTCTCGCGATCTCGTTCGGCCTGCTCCTGGATCCGACCCATCACGTCGGCGACAAGTTGCTTGGCGGTCCGCCCCGCGCACAACTCCCCGGCGGTGACGGGTTCAGAGAAGCGGATTCGAATCGGCTCGCCACGCTGTCCGGGGGGGCGGAAGTTACGCCGGATCTCGTGAACCAGATTGTTGCCTAGCCCGAGGATGAAAAAAGGAAGCACGACCGTGCCCGGATGACACAGCAGCAGCAGCTTGCTGACCCCACTACGCGCGGGCAGCAGCTTGTACGGATCATCGCTCTTGTTGCGCCGGCCCTCCGGGTGAATGCCGATCACGGTTCCCGGCCCCATGACGTGCGCCATCTGCTGGATGCCGGTCTGGTTCAGTCGCCGTCTCCCCGGCTCGCGAAAAACCGGTGGCCACATCCCACCGCCGCTGATGCACAGGTTGACCAGCAGCCCCAGCGGATTGTCATAGAAGAAGCTCGACCGTACGGGATAGTAGTGCCGTCGCATCAGCCGGGTCCGCCAGGTCACGTAGGTCCCGCAGATATACAGGTCGAAATAGGACCGATGGTTGCCGACCAGCAGCAGTCCCTGCGGCGCCTCTAACCCATCGAGCCGTTCGGCACCGTGAACCTCCCACAGATTGCGGGTGCAGGCGGCCACCCAGCGGGCGCTGACGTGCTTGACCCCCACCTGGATCAGGTTCTTCGGCCCCGGCCGACAGCTGATCGCCTCGAGCAGGCTGACGGTCACCCTTTCGGTCCTCGAGAGCAAGCTCCGGTTCATTCGCGGCATCTGCGGATTCACGCCCAAAAGAATACCCTTTGCGTGCCGTGCGAGATACGCTGCGGTATGACCCTGGCCATCAGGATCTCGGGCATGACTGTGCGCTTCGGCCCGGTGACGGCGGTGTCGAACCTCGATCTCGAGGTCCAGACCGGCGAGGTCTTTGGTTTTCTGGGCCCCAACGGCGCGGGAAAGACAACGACCATCCGATCCCTGCTCGACCTGCTGCGCCCCCAAACCGGCCGTGTGGAAGTGCTCGGCGTCGAGGTCCGGGCTGGGGGCGGCGCGTTGCGCTCGCGCATCGGCTACCTTCCCGGCGATCTGGCGCTGTTCCCCTTCTTGACGGGACGGCAGACCTTGGTCCTGTTCGAGCAACTCAACAAGCGGGCCGACGTGCTGCGCGACCACGTGCTGGAGACACTCGGCTTCCCCCGCGACGCGCTAGACCGAAAAGTCCGCACCTACTCGACCGGCATGCGGCAGATGCTCGGGGTGACCTGCGCCATGCAGCACGATCCGGAACTGCTGGTGCTCGACGAACCGACCACCGGACTCGACCCGCTGGTGCGCACGGCACTGCTTGGCCTGCTGCGTGAACACGCGGCCAAGGGGCGGACCGTCTTTCTCTCGAGCCACGTGCTGGCCGAGGTGGAGGACAGCGCCGACCGGGTGGGGCTGATACACCGGGGAGTGCTCCATCTGGTCGAGAACATCTCTACCCTGCGCGAACGACTTCCGCGCCAGGTGGTATTGCGCCATCTGGACGGTCGCAAGGAGGCCTTCTCACACACCGGATCCCCGCGCGAGCTGATCGACCGACTGAACCCCGACATGCTGAGTGACCTGGAGATCCGACCGGCAGACCTGGGCGCTGTCTTTCGGTTCGTCGTTCACGGCGAGGATCCAGAGGAATGAACTCCACGCTGTTGCGTCTCACCATCCGCCGCCACTGGCTCTCGGTCAGCCTCTGCGCACTGCTGCCGCTGATCATCGGCGGCGTGATCGGGCTGGTCTATCCGACCTACAGCCAGGAGCGCCAGCTGGCCCGGCTGTTCAAGCTGGGCACGCAGTTTTTCGGCAAGGGCGGCCAGATCGACCTGTTCTCTCCCGCCGGTTCGTTCAGCCTGCCGTTCCAGCACCCGACAGTGCTGATCATCTACGCGGTGATCACCGCCATTCCGGCGATGACCTTGCCCGCGGGGGAGCGTGGACGCAGGTCGCTCGACCTGCTGCTGTCGACCCAACTGAGCCGGACAACCCTGGTTGGAACACTGTCGCTCTTCTCCTCGCTCGTAGCAATCCTGATCGGTCTGTCGGCTTATCTCGGGGCCTGGATCGGGGCGTCGATGAGCGAGGTGACCGAGCTGATCCCCTGGGGTACCTATGCCATGGTCGCCTGCAACAGCACCAGCTTGTGCGCGTTCTGGAGCGGAGTGGCCATCCTCGTCTCCGTGCTGGCACGGGATCGCGCCAGCGCCACGCTGTATTACGGCGTATTGGTCGCTGGGGCGCTCTCGATCGATATCGCGGCACGCCTGATGAAAAGCGGCGACTGGCTGGCCTGGTACACCCCCTACGGCTACTTGCGCCCTGCCCGTGTGATCGGTGTCGAGACCGGTTTCCAGCCCTGTATCCGGGACATCGCGGCACTGCTGACGTGCGCCTTGGTGCTTCATCTTGCGGCGATTCTGCTGGCCCAACGGCGACGCTGCGCCTGAACCTCGTTATCCAGTGAACTGGGGAGCGAGCGTTCGTGGTTGGACGTCTCCCGCGAGATGATGGCGCTGACGGGAACCGGCCCGCGGTACACCCGCTCGCGCACAGTCTAGACTCCCCCAAGAGGGAGCCGGTTGATATACTGACGGAGCTCATGCGAAAACCACTCCTGCTCATCCTCGTCCTGGCGCTTGCTCCCCTGGCGGCCACAGCCCAGCAACACGACGTGCCGATCCTGCTCGAGATGCTGCAGGGACCGGACCCCAAGCTGCAGCAGACCGCCCACCTGGCGCTGGTCAAGCTCGGCGAAAGAGTCCTGCCGGAGCTCCGAATCCTGGCGCAGGATCCCGGCACCGCCGAACCCGTCCGCCAGCGGGCCCTGCACACCATTGCGCGGATAAATCGCTACAAGGTGCTGATCAAGCTGCTGCTGGAAGACAAGGATCCGGTGAGGCGCTACGAGGCGGCAACCCAACTCTCAAGCTTGCCCGGCCCGATGAACAAGATCGTTCCGGCTCTGGGCAATGCACTGACGGACAAGAGCCTCGAGGTGCGCCAGTCGGTCGCGCGAGCTCTGCGAGTCATCGGCAAGAAATCCAGAGCAGCCATGCCGGCGCTGACCAAGGCCTTCGAGGAGAGCACTGACGCGATCGTGCGCGACGAGGCCGCCCGTGCATTGGGCCAGATCGGCAAGCCGGCATTGCCGGTATTGCTCAAGGGACTGACGAAGGGTAACTCCGCGACGCAAGCCTACGCCGCGAACGCCCTGGGCGAGATGGGGCACGAGGCCAGACCCGCGGTTCCCCATCTACTCGCGCTGGCTAGTGACAAGAACGCCACTCTCCGGCGGGCCGGGGTGACCAACCTGGGGCGAGTCGGACTGTACACCGGCAAGGTGGTCGATGCACTCGTTCGAGCCGCGGCAGACAAGGACCCCCGCGTGGGCTACGCGGCCGCTGTCGCGTTGAATGGGCTGGGCACGCCGGAGGAGAAGCACATACAGCCTCTGGTGTCACTGCTGCGGAGCCCCCTTCCTTACGCTCGTGAAACCGCGTGTCAGATGCTGGGCCGCAGCGGAGCGGCAGGCGTCAAGGGCGCGCAGGCGCTGATCGGTGCGCTGCACGACAGCGAAGATCTCGTCCGCAGAGCGGCAAGACAGACACTCTCCACGATCGCCAAGCAGACAACCGACGTGGACGTCCTGCGCAAGATCCAGCAAGCGCTGAAGGACACCCGCTAACCGCAGAGCCGCTCGCGTGCTGATAGCCTTCAGCCGAGTATAATGACCCTGATGAAGCGACTCACGACACGTACCCCCGACCGGTGCATGTGGAGTGACCCCACTCAGCGGCGAGCAGGTCTGCGATGACATCGAGCTGGCCGAAACGACCTGGCTGGCCGGTCGCGCCACGATGATCGTCTCCCAGGAACTCGGCTGCCTATTCGTACACATCTGGAAAACGGGTGGGTCCAGTATCACCGCAGCGCTGGCCCCCCACCTTGGTATCGAGCCCGAACCCTGGTGGTTCGAGGCCGGCGCCGCCTACTGGCAACCACGAGTTCACACGACAGGGATGATGCACAGCCCGTACGAGGCTGCGGAGCCCCTGCTGAGCCCCGAACTCCTCTCCCGGCTGTTCAAGTTCTCCTTCGTGCGTAATCCCTGGGACCTCTGGGTTTCATACTATTCCTTTTTGCGCAACGTCTCTCAGGCCAACAGGCCGACCCCCATCATGCGGGTTGCCCACCGGCTCGACAGCTTCACCGACTTCATCCGTGGCCTGAAGGCGCTCCCCGAACTGGCCAAGTGGCGCAGCCGCACGCAGGTGGAGTTCCTCTCCGATTCACAGGGAATTTTAGCCATGGACTTCATCGGGCGTTTCGAGCGACTGACAGAAGACTGGGCAGTGGTTCAACAACGGCTCGGCATCCAGGCTCCCCTGCCTCACCTCTACAAGTCACCGCGCGGACATTACTCGCAATACTACACCGCCGAAACCCGGGGCATCATCGCCGAGCTGTTTACCCAGGATGTCGAGCACTTCGGGTATTTCTTCTCGGAGGACGGCGTCGCCGAATCGTCCTGAGACGTGCGGCGCGGCGACAGATCGCGGCGCCAAACCACCCAGTGACGGGATGCCCGTGCGTCAAAAGGACGCCCGTCGCGAAAAAATCGCAGGTCCTTTGCCCATGCGCGGGGTTAGAGAGACCGGGATCGATAATTCCCCGAACATGTTGATCTCATAAGAGAATAGAGGTGCCAGATGTTGCACAGAACGCTTCTCGTCATTCCTTTGCTGATCGCTATCTGCCTGCCGGCCGCCGCCCAGGACTCCACGAACAACCCGCAGTTCAAGCGCTTGCTCGAGCGCTATCCCGACTCGGACCAGAACAAAGATGGAGTCCTGACTCGTGAGGAAATGCTCCAATGGCGCCAACAGCGGACCGAAAATTCACGCGGCAAGAGACGCCGCGGAACGTCGATCAAGCCGACTCACGCCAACGTCAAGTACGGCAAGCACGATCGAAACGTGCTGGACATCTGGCTGGCTAAATCAAACAGCCCCACGCCACTAGCGATCTATATCCACGGCGGGGGCTTCGTCGCCGGCGACAAGAACACCATGAACCATAGCCTGCTCGAAGAGTGCCTCAAGACCGGTGTGTCGGTCGCCGCGCTACACTATCGGTTCGTCACGCAGGAGATGTTTCCCGCCCCCCAGAAAGACT
>PVBE010076360.1_pt1 | contig 24074 bp, 25 predicted proteins | sample 1631181 | NCBI WGS metagenome assembly PVBE01 (sample SAMN08397723, study PRJNA350692) | Marine metagenome, whole genome shotgun sequencing project. | isolation source: water | place: Pacific Ocean | collected 2012-04 | reverse complement strand
CGTCCCGAAATAGCGGTTTCTCGGGCCGGCTTTCAGCGTTCAGCGGTCAGCCATCAGCCTGGCGTCAATAACCTCGACCACTTAGCTGACAGCCGACTGCTGATAGCTGAAGGCCGATTCAATTTCGGGATGGGCTCTAGCCTGGCAGCGCCAGCAGCGTCCAATCGAGGCTGGCGTCGCGTCTGCCTTGGCGGCATGCGCACGACTCGCCTGCGTCCTCCGAGTTCCTGAACTCGTCGAACGGGTCTCCCGGGTTGCCCTCGTCGTCCGTCGGTGACGGAGCGGCGTCCTCTTCGTCCGCCTCCGTGTAATCCGCGACTACCTCCGGGGGACCGGACTCGTGGATCATCTCGACACGCGTGGCGCCGCGGACGCCCTGCCCGCGGACAACGACGCCGTCGACCCGGCGAATGACCGGTGAGGGCTCTCCGCGGCCGAGGCGTTGTCCGTCCGGCAACTCCAACTGCTCGCGCGAGCGGTCCTCTTTGCCGTCTTCGCAGTAGACGTGGCGGGTGGCAATACGGTCTCCCCGTAGCTTACGGGACAACCCGACACGGCGTCGCTCGAGACCTTTCACAGCGCGTCCGCGCCTTGACCGTCGCACCCCGCTGTTGCACGCTCCCCGCATCTTGAGGGGGTTTCATGTCTGACGAGTCCAGTGCCAGCTCGGCGAGTTCCGGGGGCCAGCTGTCGCATGTCGTGATCCGGTCGTACTCGGCCGTGATCTATCTCTACCCGTCGCTGCTCCTGGCGATCGCTTGTGGGATGTGGACGAAGTTCGCGGGGCTGACGCCAGAGGCGCCCGGCGCGGCCGGCATCGTCTTCACCCTCGTCTTCTTCTTCAACCTCACGATCATCGCCTTCGACTACACGCGGCTGACGAGTGTGGTGATCATCCTGATCATGGTCATCCTGGGGCTGCTGTCGACGATGTATCCCCCCTTCGGGCACTTCATCGCCAACGCGCTCGAGCACCCGCTCTTCATGAACACGACGTTCTACTGGGTGTGGGCGACGCTGCTCGGCCTCCTGCTCGCCGGCGTCTTCCTCAAGACCCGGTTCGACTATTGGGAGGTGAAGAACATGGAGCTTCTCCACCACCACGGCATTCTGGGTGACGTCGAGCGCTGGCCTGCTCCGAACATGCGGATCTCCAAGGAGATCAACGACGTGATGGAGTTCGCGCTGTGCCGCTCGGGTCGGCTTGTCCTGATGCCGGCGCGTGAGCCGCGCGCTCTGGTCATCGACAACGTGCCGGGCATCAACCGGATCGAGAAGCAGATGCAGTCGTTGCTGAACACCCTGCGGGTCGCTGAGGTCGATTAACCCGACTTGGACGCTCCGACTCTCCTCCTCGTCACCGCAGACAGCGGCGCCGGCAACGGTTTGAAGGCGGTGCTCGGCCTCGCGGGCTGGCGCGTCCAGGATGTGACGAGCGGGCGCGCTGCGGCCGCGGCCCTGCGCGCCGTGACCCCGGACGCGATGATCATCGACCAGAAGCTGCCCGACGTCGAAGGCCTGCTCGTCGTCCATGACGTGCGCCGCATCGCCCGCGGAAAGAAGATCGAGATCGCGATCCTCGTCGAGACCATCCAGCGCGAGCAGGCGATGGCATACGTGAAGGCGGGCGCGGACCTCTTCCTGACCAAGCCTCTCGACCTCGCCGACGTCAGCCAGAAGCTCGCGGACCGGGTCCAGGCCGCCCGCCCGCTCGAGCCCGCCCGCCACGCCAGCGACCCGCTCGCAAAGCCGGTGGTGGTCATCGCCTCGCCGTCTCTGAACGCGCGCGACACCGTCATGCGCGCCGTCTCCGACGAGTGCGACGTGATCCACTTCGACGGTGCGGCCAGCGGCCTCGAGGACCGCAGTCACGCGGGCTGCGTCTTCGTCGACGAGGGCCTCCCTGGCGGCCTGGGAAGCCTCGCCTCCGTGCTCGCCATCTTTGGCAACGCGCCCGCCTTCGCGGTTGTGGGACGCGGTGCCGACGTACCAGAAGGCTTCACCGGCTCCCTGAACAAGCCCATCCGCGTCGGGGCGGTCCAGCGGGCGGTCCGCGCCTCCACCGACCGGCGCGTACTCGCGCTCAACCCGCTCCCGACCGGGATCGTCGTCCGCTTGCGTGAAGGCTGGTTCAAGCTCCCCGAAGACAAGCTGGGTGAGCTGCTGCAGCAGCTCGGCGGCATCAGTCGCGTCGCCAGCGAGACCCGCCGAGCTTGGATCTGCCTGATGGGTCCCTACATCGGCGCGCCCAAGTCCCTCAACCAGACCCGCGCCGTGGTCGAGGCCTGCTCAAACGGCGGCTTGAAGGTCGGCATCGTCACGGCCCAGTCGAACACCACCCGCGTGGCTCACGACCTGCGCCTGCACCCCAAGATGGTCCACCAGTCCTCGTCCTCGTTCATCAAGCTCGTCCAGGAGCTCGTCTAGAGGTCGAGGTTGATCGGGGGGAGCTTCTTCTTGTCGCCCTTCTTCTTGGGCTCTTCCTTCTTCTCTTCCATCGGCGCGGCGGGGGCGGTCTCGCCGGGCGGGACCGGGGCCTCCTCCACCTTGGGCTTGGGCTTGGGCTTGGGAGCGCGTTTCGCCGTCTCGGCCTCGTCGAAGACGAAGCGGCGCGCGGTGGCGTCCCACGTGAACACGCGAAGGGTGCCGGCGCCGTCGAAGAAGAGGGCGCGCTTGCCGGCGACGGCGCCGGTCTTCCACTCGGGGATGAGCGTGAGGCCCTCGGGGGTGGTGATGGAGAGGTGCTCGTCGAAGATGGCGTGGGGCACGCCGTCGCCGCGGGCGTAGTCGTAGATGCGCAGGCCGCGGTAGCCGTCGGAGCCGAAGCCCTTGTCAGCCTGGACGACGAGCTCGACCTGGCCGGAGCTGGTGACGTCCTGCAGCTTGAGCAGCAGCGTGGCCTCCGCCGGCGCGGTCTTCGAAGGCTGGAGCAGGTTGAGGCTCTGCCCGCCCGCGCCCGGGAGGGCGATGGCCAGCTGGTGGTCGCCGGCCGCGTCCGGGGCCACGTCTTGGGCGACCTCCCCCGCCATCTCTTCACCGACCAGCGTGTAGACGATGGCGCACCCGTCCGCGCTCGGCGCAGGAAGCGCGAGCGCGGTCTTGTTCACGACGAGGCCAAGCTCGGGGCCGACGCGGCCCTTCAGCAGCGCCTCGCCGGTCGTGCACGGGTCAGGGCCTTGGGGTTTGACTGGCGCGCTTGGGCCGCAAGCGACAACAGACGCGGCGAGCAGCGTGCAGAGCGCGCGGGACATGGCGGACCTCCGAGTGGACGAGCTCAGATGTTGTAGTACAGGAAGAACTCAGCCGGCACGGGGCGTGCGCGGATGAAGTTCACCTCGTTCTCGGTCTTCCAGTCGAGCCACATCGAGATGGCGTCCTCGGTGAAGACGTCGCCCTTCAGCAAGAAGGCGTGGTCCTCGCGCAGCGCGTTGAGGGCCTCCTCGAGGGTGCCGGGGGCCGAGGGCACGTCGGCCAGCTCCTCCGGGGACAGGCCATAGATGTCCTTGTCGAGCGGCTCACCCGGGTCGATGCGGTTCTCGATCCCGTCCAGGCCGGCCATCAGCATCGCCGCGAAGGCCAGGTAGCCGTTGCAAGTCGGGTCGGGCACCCGGAACTCCATGCGCTTCGAGTTGGGGCTCGACTCGGCCATCGGGATGCGCACTGCGGCGGAGCGGTTACGCCCGCTGTAGGCCAGGTTCACCGGCGCCTCGAAGCCCGGCACGAGGCGGCGATAGCTGTTGGTGGTCGGGTTGGTGAACGCACACAGCGCCCGGGCGTGCTTGAGGACGCCGCCAATGTAATGCAGCGCCATGTCGGACATGCCGCCGTACCCGTCGCCGGCGAAGAGCGGCACGCCCTCCTTCCAGAGGCTCATGTGGCAGTGCATGCCCGAGCCGTTGTCGTCGTGGAGGGGCTTCGGCATGAAGGTGACTGTGCGGCCGTGCTGCCGGGCCACGTTCTTGATCACGTACTTGAACCACATGAGCTGGTCGGCCATCTCGACCATCGGCGCGAAGCGGATGTCGATCTCGGCTTGCCCGGCGGTGGCGACCTCGTGGTGCTCGCGCTCCACGATGAGGCCGACCTGCTCGAGGGTGGCGACCATCGCGTGGCGGAGGTCGGCCATCGAGTCGATGGGCGGAACGGGGAAGTAGCCGCCCTTGTGGCGCGGGCGGTGACCGAGGTTGGGGCCCCCGTCGCTGCGGCCCGTGTTCCAGATGCCTTCCTCGCTGTCGACCGCGTAGAAGGATGAGTTCGCCGACAGGTCGAAGCGCACGTCGTCGAAGATGAAGAACTCCGCCTCCGGACCGAAGTACGCGGTGTCGGCGATGCCCGTCTGCTTCAGGTAGGCGTCCGCCTTCTTCGCGATGTAGCGCGGGTCGCGGCTGTAGCCCTCGCGGGTGATCGGGTCGGTGATGTCGCAGATGAGCGAGAGCGTCGGGGTGGTCTGGCAGAAGGGGTCGACCAACGCCGTGGTGGGATCCGGCACGACCAGCATGTCGCTGGCGTGAATCGGCTGCCAGCCGCGGAGCGACGAGCCATCGAAGCCGAGCCCGTCCTCGAAGCTGTCCTCGCTGAGCTGGTGCAGCGGCACCGAGAAGTGCTGCCACTGCCCGATGAAGTCCATGAACTTCATGTCGACGAGCTTGCAGCCGTTCTGCTCGGCGAACGCGAGCACGTCCTTGGCGGTCTTCGTGTTTCCAGCCATGCGATCGTTCTCCCGGTGTCTGGTCTTGCTAGAGGGCCACCTCGCCGCGCTCACCGGTGCGGATGCGCACCGCCTCCTCGACGGGGGTGACGAAGATTTTCCCGTCGCCGATGTTCCCCGTTCGCGCCCCGTCCAGGATGGTCTGGACCACCTCGGGGACGCGGGGCGCGGGGACGACGATCTCGAGTTTGATCTTGGGGACGAAGTCGACGACGTACTCGCTGCCTCGATACAGCTCGCGTTTGCCGCCGCTGCGCCCGAACCCCTTCACCTCGGTCACGGTCATGCCGTGCACGCCAATCTCGGCGAGGCGATCCTTCACCTCGTCGAATTTGAAGGGCTTGATGATGGCGCTGACCATCTTCATGGCCGAAGGGCTACCACCGCGCCTGCGCGGCCGCAACGACGATCGCTAGGGTCCGACCGCGGGATGTCTTCGCACGACGGCGCGTTGGGCATCCGTGGCGTCTCGGAGGCCGCCGAGGGTCCAGAACATCAGGTTGTCGGAGGCCCCGTGGCAGGGAGGCTCGCCGGCCCCGCGCGACCCGCACTCACGGGCGAAGAGCACCCCGTCGCCGTCAGCGTCGCATTCGAGCGGGCACTCGAGGGTGTCGCTGAGCGGGTCGTGCCGGTCACCGAAGGGCTCGGTCGTGTGGTAGAGGCCGAGCGCGTGGCCGATCTCGTGGATGGCGAGATCCGCGACTGCGTTCGGAAACTCGTCCAGGAGCGGGGTCCGGATCGCGACGACGCTCGCCGCTGTGCCCCGTAGACCCAGCGGCGCGGGGAGCCCACCGGTCAGCCCGCCCTGGCTGTGCCCGTCCACGACCAGCTGGTCCATGAGATAGACGTCGATGCCGCCGCCGCCTTCCTCGGGCGCGTGTCGCGCGAGCGCGCCCAACCCACCCAGGCGCGCGTCCACCTCCAGCTCTGCGGGAGCGTCAGCGCCGAGGGCGGCGATGTGGATCTCCGCCTCCAGTTCGAACGCCGCTTCGATCTGATTCGCCAACGCGCGCCCCATCGTCTCGAGCGCCGGGTCGTCGAGCGGCCGGCCCGTCGCTGGCGGGACCAGCAGGTCCACCCGGATGCGCGCACGCTCACCTGAGACGAGCCAGACCTCCGCCTCGAGGTCGCCTTCGGGGCCCTCGGCGAGCACGCGGAACGAGTAGGCACCAGGTGCGAGCGCGTGCTCCGGCGCGTCGTCGTTCGGCAGGAGCGCGGTGGCGACCTCCGGGTTCGGGCTGGTGCGCAGCGGCGCCTCGCCCGTCTCGTCTACGAGCACGCCCTCGGGCCCGCGCACGTCGACGAGGTGGTAGAGACGGCCCGGCGCGCCGCGGACCTGCAGCAGCACCGAGTCGGTGCCCTCCGGCACGTCGAACGCGATGGGGTCACCCGCCGAGGCGGTGCCCAGCGATACGTGGATCGTCGTCTCCTCAGGGGCTGCGTCAGGGCCGACATCTGGGGTCGCGTCGGGAGGCGCTGCGTCGGCTGCAGCGTCTATGAGGTGCTCGTCCGGCGTTGCGTCCGCCGCCAGCGCATCGAACGCGACGTCCGGAACCTGAACATCGAAGGCCGGCACGTCCGACACGTCCGACACGTCCGAGTCCGGCGCCGCATCGCACGCGAGGAGCGCGACCAGCAGCAGAGCAGGGTCAATCCGCACCAACGGCATTCTGGACGACCGCCCAACGAGGCGATACGTAGAAGGCCAGTCGAACGAAGGGAGCGCGGATGAAGCCCGTACACATCCTCGGTGCCATAGGCGCCCTCGGTATCCTCGCAATGGGTGCCTGGTATCTGTACATGCAGCAGGCCCCGCTGCCCGGCGCGACGCCGGCTGAATCGGCCACGCCTCAGCGCGGCCTCGATCTGCCGACCGGCACGACGAAGCCGAGGGCGGCGCCCAAGCCCAAGGCCGCACCGGCGCCCAAGGCTCCGGAAGCGCCCAAGGCGCCGGCGGCCGCGGATCCGGCCAAGGCGCCGGCCGCTCCGCCCTCGCCGGCCGCGCCGGCCGCTCCGGAAGGCAAGGCTCCGGCCGCTCCGGAAGGCAAGGCTCCGGAAGGCAAGGCTCCGGCAGCTCCAGCGGCCCCGCCAGCGGGGAAGGCGCCACCTCCGCAGTAGCGGCGCGGCCCAACAAACCGTTTCAATCGGTGCCGCGCCCGCGGTTTGCCTCCCGAAGCCTCGGGAGGCCCCATGCATCTTCTGCTCGTCGTCATCGCCTTCGGTGTCCTGCACAGCGGCGTGAACCCGCGTGCTCTCGGCAGCGTGACCGAACAACCGTTGTTTACGGAAAGGCTAACTCCTAAAATCGACGATAAATGGAATTAGTAACTCGATTCTTGGAGCCAGCGAGCGGTTCGTTCTTCCTGTTCGGCCCTCGCGGTACAGGCAAGTCCACGTGGTTGGGTCAACGGTTTCCGGAGGCTCGGTTCGTCGACCTGCTGTCACCTGCGGAGGAGCGACACTTCGCAGCTCGGCCCGAGCGCCTCGAGGAGGTCGTGCGCGCGCTCCCCGACGATGCGGTCGTCGTGCTGGACGAAGTTCAGCGTGTGCCCGCGCTGCTGCCCGTGGTCCATCGGCTGATCGAAGCGGGCTCTTGGCGCTTCGTCCTCACGGGATCGAGCGCACGCAAAATCAGGCGTGCGGGCGTCGACCTTCTCGGCGGACGAGCGGCCTGGCGGTCGATGCATCCGTTCATGGCGGCCGAGCAAGGTCCGCGCTTCGACCTGGACACCGCATTGACGCTGGGGCAGGTCCCGCTGATACGCCGTGCTCCGTCGCCACCAGACGCGCTCGCGGCCTATGTCGGGCTCTATCTCGAGCAGGAGGTCAAAGCCGAGGGACTGGTGCGCCGCATCGGAGACTTCGCACGTTTTCTCGAGGTCGTGTCGTTCTCGCACGCTCAGCAGCTGAACGTGGCCGAGGTCGCCCGTGAATGTGCGATCGGCCGCAAGACCGTCGAGGGTTGGATCGGCGTGCTGGAAGACCTGCTGCTCGCGTTTCGGTTGCCTGTGTTCCGGCGCCGAGCGAAGCGGGCCACGGTCGTTCGCCCGAAGCTGTATCTCTTCGATGCGGGCATCTTTCGCTCGCTGCGCCCGGCGGGCCCGCTCGACCGCCCAGAGGAGATCGGCGGAGCTGCGCTCGAGGGTCTCGTGGCCCAGCACCTTCGCGCGTGGATCGACTACCGCCACACCCGCGACGCGCTGTTCTACTGGCGCACGAGCGCCGGACGAGAGGTCGACTTCGTCGTCTACGGTCCGGAGACCTTCACGGCCATTGAAGTCAAGAGCACGGCGGCCGTCCGGCCGAAGGACCTTCGGGGTCTGCGCGCCTTCCGGGACGACTACCCTGACGCGACGGCCGTCTTGCTCTACCGAGGAGAGCCGCTCGAGATCGGCGGCATCCCGTGCCTGCCCGTCGACGTCTTCCTCCGCCGGCTGTCGATCGGCGGCCTCCCGTTCAGCCGCGAGGCTCGATAAGCGCGTCTCGGTAGAGCTGCGGTAGACCTCGCCGCTTGGGCGCGACTATCCTCGCGGCCGTGCGCCTCAGGCCCGTTCTGCTCGCTCTGTTGTTGCTCGGCCTGCTGGCCGTGGCGGCCTACGTGGCGACGTCCGACCCTACACTGACGCTGGAGCCGCCGCGTCCCGCTGCGCCTGTGGCCAAGACGCCGTCGCCGGACCTGGCGCCCGCCGAGCGACCAGGTTCGGGAGAGGCGCCTGAGCCGGAGCCGGCCGACTTCCCAGCCAACGCACCGCGCACGCTGTACGGCACGATCACCAACACGGACGGCGACCCGGTCGCAGGGGCGAGCGTGCGCGTCGTCCCGCGCGGCGAGCGGCCGCGGATTCAGCGGGCGACGAGTGACGCGGAGGGTCGGTATCGGCTCCATCGCGTTCCGGCGGCGGCGGAGCGGCTGGAGGTGAGCGCCCGGGGCTACGGGCCGCGCGAGTTCGACAAGCCCAGCTTCCCGGCTGAGCCGAAGGTCCGCTGGGACGTGGTGTTGGAGCCGGCCGCCGGTGTGCATGGCGTGGTTCTGGTGGACGGGCAGCCGGCGGATGGCGCTTGGGTCTTCCTGCGCCGGGGCAAGCAGCGGAAGGCGCTGGGGGCGGTCCACGCGGACGGCAGCGGACGCTTCGCGCTGGCGTGGCCGAACGGCCGTGGTGGGGTGAAGGTATTCGCCACCCACGGGGCACACGGACGCACGATGGTGGAGGTCGACTCGCCGGGTGAGGTGACGCTGGTGCTGCCCGGCGGGGGCTACATCTCAGGTCGCGTCGTCGACCGGCACGGCGACCCGGTGCCGGAGTTCTCGGTCACCGCGTCCCCATTCACCCGGCGGACGGGTGCACCGCCAGCGCAGTCCTTCGACGACAGACATGGTCGCTTCAAGCTCGGGCCGATCTCGCCCGGCAAGATCCGCATCTGGGCCGCCGCGGAAGGCTTCCAGCCCGTGTCAAAGGCCGGACTGCGCGTCGTCGCCGGCGAGACGCTGAGCGGCGTCGTGCTCAAGCTGAAACGCTCGGCCATCCTGGTCGGTCGGGTGACGGACGCATCGAACGGGCGCGGCATCGACGGGGCGTTGGTCGTGCCCGCCGAGTGGCGGTCCGGTGCGCTCGCCGAGACGGTGGGCGCCCTGACGAACGCCACCGGGCGATACCGGCTGGCGGCGCTTCCGGGCAAGCGCACGAGCATCCGGGTGACCGCGGAGGGTTACCGCCCCCTGCTGGTCGGTGGCATCCAGGGCCCGCCGGGCAAGGAGGTCCGCCGCGACTTCGCGATGACTCCCCAGACGCGCGGCACCGTCCCGGGTCAGGAACTCATGGGGATCGGTGCGGTGCTCAAGAAGCACCGCCAGGGCGTCGAGATTGGAGATCTGGTCAAGGGCGGTCCAGCGGCGAGCGACCTCGAGAAGGGGGATGTCGTGGTGATGGTCGGCGGAGTGTCTGCCCGAAAGGGCGGGATCGGGCGAGTCGCGCAAGCGATTCGTGGCGAGGAAGGCACGAATGTGGTGCTGTGGGTGAAGCGTCAGGGTCGGGGCGAGCCCGAGCGAGTGGTGATCACTCGCGCTCGGGTGATGATGCCCGATAAACACCACCGCAGGAGGACGCGATAGTGCGTGCCGCATGGTCGATGTTGGCGGCAGCGTTTCTGGTGTCGTGCGGTGGTGCGCCGCCGCCCGAGCCGGTCGCGCCGCCCGTTCCGAAGCCCGTCGTGCTTGCCCCGGCGATTCATCCTCACGTGATCGAGGCCCCGAAGGGGGTCGATCGCTGGGAGCCCAGCGGCGCGGCCGTCGTCGGTGATCAGCTGTGGGTGGTCAACGACCGCGGCGGCTGGATTGCATCCTACGCCCTCCCGCTCAAGCCGGGCTTGAACCAGCCTTCGGCGGCCCACCAGATCGCGCCCGAGCGCCTCGATCCGATCCGCACGCAGATGATGAGTCGGGTGCTCGCGCCGCGGATTGCAAAGATCCTGGCTCGCCGGATGAAGTGGGAGGATCTGGCGCCGGACGGCAAGGGCGGCGTGCTCCTGCTCGAGGCCATCTCCCGCACCGTGTGGAGCTGCCCTGACCCCAACGCGGGCTGTCCCAAGCTCGAGCCGGTCGACTTCTCGAAAGGCAACGCCAAGCTCGAGTCGCTGCTCCCGATGCCCGTCGCGTATTACTCGCTCGAGGGTCTCGCTGCGAACGGCGACCGCATTCTAGTGGGCACGCGCGGCCTGATGCCCGAGAACTCGAGCGACGATGATTTTCGCCCCTGGGCCATCGTGGTCAAGCCGGGCGGAGAGCATACGTACGACGGCAAGGCGTGGGAGCTCGAGGGTCAGAAGTTCGGGATCAGCTCGCTCGCGCTCGAGGGCGACACGTTGTGGATGACGTGGAGCTACGAGAAGGACGAGGACGGGACGAGGAAGGGCGTGGCGGGGGTGCTGGCGAAGGCGACGCTCGACGCCAAGAGCGGCCTGCCGGGTAAGCCGACGCTGTGCGCGAAGGTGGAGGGCAAGCCCGAGGGGCTGGCGATCCACGGCGACTCCCTCCTCGTCGTCTTCGACAACGACAAGGCACGGAAGAAGAAGGGTGATCCGGCGCGATTCGACATCACGCCGGCTCAGGACTTCGCCCGCGTCATCCCGAAGGCCAGCTGCAACAAGTAGTGGTGTGACCGCCCTGCTTGGCGGTCAGCGGGAAGAATGCCGGCGGCGAGCGCGTGCGGGTCGGGTGGTGTTGCCGCGCTCACGGGGGAACGGAGTACGCGGCTCATCGCACCCGCCGCCGGCGGGGGTCTGGAATCGATCAGGCCTCGGCGGGCGCCGCTGCCTTCTTGCGCGTCCGCTTCTTCGGCGCCGGCTTTGCGGGCGCCTCCTCGGCGGTCTCGGCCTCGGGCGCCTTGGCCTTGGCCTTGGCGGGCGTCTTCTTCCGCGGACGCGGGGCCTTCTTCGGGGCCGGCGCCTTCTCGACGACCGGCTCCGCCTCGACCTCGACCTCAGGCTCCGGCGTGGGCTCGGCCTTCCCCGCCTCCGCCTCGGGGGCCTCGGCCTCGGGCTGCTCCGTCTCGGGCTCGGCCTCTGCCTCGTCCTTCCGGCCACGGACGCGGGCGACGAGCTCGTCACCGGCGGCCGACGCGGCCTCGCGCAGCGTCTTGAGCGTCAGGCCGTCGTCGGTGCGCAGGGGCGCCACGACCGTGCTCGGCAGGTACTGGTCGGCGAGCTCGTCGATCCGGTCTGCGAGCTTGCGACGGCGGGCCCCGGCGGCGTCGACGCGGGTACGAACGAACTTGGGGAGCTTCTCTGCGAGGTTCGACATGACCGAACTCCATCGTGTTTGATGGAGAGGTTTTAACGCAGCGCGTCAAAGCGCGTCAAAGTGTTTTTGACGCGCCGCGTCAAAGGGTGCGTCAAGGCGCGTCGTAGAAGGCTTCCAGGCGGGTTCGGATTGCGTCGCGCGCGTCTCGGAAGGCCTGCAGGAGTTGCCCATCGGGGGCCGCGGCGGGGTCGGGCATCGCCCAGGAGATGCGCGTCACCTCGCCCGGGAAGATGGGGCACTCCTCCTCGGCACAGAGCGTCACGACGACGTCGACGTCCTCGAGCGCGACCTCGTCGACTCCAGTGGAGGTGTGGTGGCTGATGTCGATGTCGACCTCGGCCATCGCCTGGATGGCCTCGGGGCGCACCGAGGTGGGCACGCTGCCGGCGCTGAGCACGATTACGCCGTCCGGGGCGAGGGCGCGCCCGAGACCCTCGGCCATCTGGCTGCGGGCGGAGTTCGCAACGCACAGGAAGAGCACGGTCATCGCAGCCTCCGGAATCCGAGAGCGCGACTGTAGCGCCTCGAACCGCTTCAGGCTTTCGGCGCGGGTGCCGATAGGCAGTCAGGAGGTGTGAGATGCCACTGTATGTCTGGATTGTAGGACTGACCGTCCTCGCCGCTCTCTTTTAGAGCGCTGAGCACGTAGACTCCCGTCGCCCGCGAAAGTCCGCGCCACCTCTGGCGGCGTTGCTCGTCGTCGACGTGCCTCCAGCACGCCTCCTCCTCCCGCCTTGCCAGTGGCGCCTCGGGCTTCCGCGTGCTCGGTCCGTCCACGTGATCATCGCTCCTAGGCCCGCTGGCGCCGTCGCCGCGCCGCGAAACCGCACAGCAGCAAGCCCAACGCCCACGGCGTGGACCCTCCACGACTCGCCTGATTGCAGCCGCCCGGGTTGACCACGTTCTCGTCGTCCTCGTGCAGCTGCGGCGCGTTGGTCTCCGGTTCGCGGTCGTCGGCGCGTGGGGGCTCCTCCTCCTCGATGACCCGGGGCTCCTCCTCTTCCACATCGATGACCGGCTCCTCCTCTTCGACCTCCATCTCGTCCTGGGTCGGGTCGTAGGGATCGATCGCGATGCACTCCACGGGGCCAGCCGCGTCGTGGCCGGCGGGATCGACAAGGGTGGCTTGGAAGCAGACCTCGTTGGTCGGCCAGTCGCGCCGCGCGCCCAGCGCCCGCCGGAAGTAGGCGCCGGTCCCGGTGAGCTGCTGTGCGTGGGTCGCGCCGGTGGAGACGGCCTCACGTGTCGGCGCCCACCGGAGTCGGGAGACGTAGCTGTCGGACCAGGGCCCGGCGAACGGGAACACGTCGACCTCGAGCCAGATGCGCTGCTCGTGGCCGGTGATGCCCCACTCAGCGCACCACTCGCAGTCGCCGACGATGTCGGACTCGCGCAGGCACGTGTTGATCTGGTGGTCCAGCTGGTCGACCCGCTCGTTGCCGGTGCCCGTCGCCGGAGCCGAACCCGCCAGGTTGCGCCCGGTCCGGAATCGGATCTGCTGCTCCGTCACCACGTCGTCGGGCACCCAATCCCAATTGTCGATCCGCACCGCGACCTCGTAGTCGGTCTCCGGCTCGAACTGCGCCTCGGCGCGCCAGAAGACGATTCCGTGCGCGGCGGAGACCACCGACCCTGCGACTGGCTCACCATCCCTCGTCACCTCGACCACCAGCAGGTTTTCGAGCGGCTCGCCTTCCCCGAAGTCGGAGCCGTCGAGCCCGTGCACGACCACCGTTCCGTCGAGGTACGCGCTCGAGTCGCCATCCGCAGGGGTCGTGCGCTCGATCCCCCAGTATTGGGGCGGCGGCGAGCATGCGTCGGCGTACTCCTGCTCAACGTGCGCGGCGGCGGCGAGCAAGGTGGCGAAGGCGAAGCGATTCATGAGGTCCCCCCAGGTCGTTTTTCGCGACACCCGACGTACGACCCGGCCCGGCCTTATACGGAAATTGGCCCTCTCGCCCGAGCGGGCTTAGCTTCGTCTTGTGGATTGGTCCCCCTGGTGGGGCGCGTTCGCCGTCCCTGCGGGTGAGGCGCGCCGTTGGCGTGTCGGCCCGATGGAGCTGCGGGTCGCGCGCCTGGCATACGAGTGGCGCGTCGCCTGGTGCGTTGGCGGGGACGCGATCGAGGACACCCTCGAGGTCGGGGTGACGGCCCCCGTCGAGCCCGGTCCGGACTTCGAGGTGCGCCGCTACGCCTCACCCCGGCTGACCGAAGAGCTCGAGCTACGGTTGTCGCTCGCCGACCGCCCCGTGGTGGTACGGCCGGATGCCCCGTTCGTCGTGCTGCCGCGCGACGAGATCGTCCTCTACGTCAGCACGCCCGTGTGGCTGGTGCTCTGGGCCGCCGGCGCGGACGCCGAGATCTTCGAGGCTCCGAGCTTCCGCCCCTCCGACACCTGGTCGGGGCGCGACACCACCGCCGGCGAGCTCTGCTACTCGAGCCGGACCCGCGCCCGCATCGCCCCGGAGAACATCCGCTGGCGCCCGGCCCGCGCGGTCACCGCCGTCACGCTGCGCAACCGCTCGACAGAAGCGCTCGAGCTGGAACGCGTCAGCCTGCCGATGCCGCACCTCGCGCTGCACCACGACGCCGACAACCGCCTGTGGACCGATGGCGTCGTGGCGAAGAGCGCTGGGGAGGGTGCGGAGATCGACGTGCGCATCGTGGCCCCGCCCGTCGACGACCCCGTACGCGTCGCGCCGGCGCGCCGAGGTCCCGACCGCAAGCGCATCGCGCGCGTCCTGGGAGCGCTCTTCGGATGATCGATCCAGTCTTCCTCGACGGTCTGTGGCGCGCCGCCCTCCTGGTGGTCGTCGGCATCTTGGTCGCCCGCATCGCCGGGCGCGTGCTGGGGGGCGTCCTCGGTCGGAACTTCTCTGCGCAGTCGGTGATGGTCGCGCGCCGCCTCGTCACCTGGACGGTGTACGTCATCGTCATCCTCGGGGCGCTGCACCAGATGGGCGTCAACCCGGGCGTGCTGCTCGGCGCCGCCGGCATCCTCACCGTCGCCATCGGCTTCGCCTCGCAGACCTCCGCCTCGAACGTGATCAGCGGCCTCTTCCTCATCGCCGAACGCCCGTTTGTGGTGGGTGATGTGGTCCGCGTCGACAACGTCACCGGCGAGGTCATCTCGATCGATCTCATGAGCGTGAAGCTGCGCACTTTCGACAATCTATTCGTGCGGCTGCCAAACGAGACGATGGTCAAGTCGACGATGACCAACCTCACGCACTTCCCCATCCGCCGCTTCGATCTGCGCCTCGCGGTCGACTACCGCGCCGACCTGGCGACGGTGCGCACGGTGCTCGAGGGCGTCGCGGACACCAACCCGCTGTGCCTCGACGAGCCCAAGCCGCTCTTCGTCTTCCAGGGCTTCGAGGAGTCGGCGATGCGGATCCAGTTCTCGGTCTGGACCGCCACGCCGAACTTCATCGAGGTCCGCAACCGCATCTCCGGCGAGGTGAAGGCGGCCTTCGACGCGGCCGGCCTGCCCGTGCCGTTCCCACGTCGCGCCGTGGCCTTCGACGCCCCGCTCGAGGTGCGCATGGTCGACACGTGAGACTCGCCGCCTAGCTCGGGTTGTGCGCCCTCGTCGCGTGCGGTGACCCCGAGTCCGACCGCTCCTGTCCGGTCGACGCCGCGCTGCGCGACGCGGTCCCTGCGGACGCCTGTGTGAAAGGCGCCAGCCGTTGCGGCGAGGGTCTGGAGGTGTGCTCGAGCGGCGCGTGGCACGCGGTGGGAGAGTGCCCAACCGGCACGGCCTGCCTTGGCGGCAATTGTCTCCCCGCGGCCTGCGTGGGCGACTGCGACGGACGTGAGTGTGGGTGCAACGGGCTGTGCGGCGTGTGTCAGGAGGGCTGGGTCTGCGGCGACGAAGGGCGCTGCGGTCTGCCCGGATCGCGCTGCGGCGACGGCGAATGTCTCGCGGACGAGACCTGCGAGGGGTGCCCGGCCGACTGCTGCGAGGACCCCTGCGCGGCGTGTCCCGAGACCGCGACCTGCGAGGACGGCGTCTGCGTGATGGCCTGCACGCCCGACTGCACGGGGCGCAATTGCGGAGACGACGGCTGCGGGGCCGTGTGCGGCGAGTGCGCGGTCGACGAAGTCTGTGAGGCCGGTCGGTGCGCCGCCGCGCCGCCCGTGTGCGGCGACCATGTCTGTGAAGACGACGAGAACTGCCGCGACTGCGAGGCGGATTGCGGCGTGTGCTGCGGCAACGGGCTGTGCCAGGCGGAGCTCGACGAGACCTGCGTCACCTGCGCCGTCGACTGCGTCTGCGCCCCGAACCAGCGCTGCCGCGTCGATCACAATCGCTGCGTGGTCGTCTGCGAGCCGCAATGCGCCGGCCTCGAGTGCGGCGAGGACGGGTGCGGCGGCTCGTGCGGGACGTGCGAGGCGCCGGTCGTGTGCGACGACGGTCATTGCGACTGAGCGGTGTCAGCCCGCGCGCTCTCTGGTCAATCCAGGCGAAGGCCCATCCGCTCGGCGAGCTTCAGCGCCACCTCGGTCGACACGCGCGCACCCTTGAAGCGCATCTCCGGATCGAGGTCGAGCCCGCGCGTCTCGCGCAGATCGGCCTTCTGCAGCGAGGCCCCGCCGAGCAGCGCGCCCGTCAGGTTGCTGCGGCGCAGGTCGGCGCCGGTGCAGTCCGCGCCGGTGAAGTCGCATTCGCGCAGGTCGCATTCGAGCAGCTTCGTCTCGCGCAGGCGCACGCCCGCAAGGTTGCCGAGGCGCAAGGAGCACCGCTCGAAGGACACCGACAGGCTCGACTTCGACGGGCGCGTCCAGTCGACGCCCACCAGCTTGCAGCCCTCGAACTCGACCGACTGCAGGACGCATTGGTCGAGCATCGCCATGCTGAGGTCGCAGTCGACGAAGCGGCACTCCTCGAAGACCCATCGGCGCAGCGTGGCCTCGCACAGGGTGACGCGCTTGAGCGTCGACTCGTAGACCTCGACCCGGTCGAGCGCCTGCCCGCTCAGGTCGTCGCCTTCCAGGGTGACGCCCTCGTAGAGCCAGCGGTCCGAAGCGAACGGGACGGTGCTCACAGCGGTGCCCATGCAGGTTGATCACGCCTCGCTTGCCCATCACGACGATGCCGGCGTTGCACCTCCTCGACGTGCCTCTGGCACGCCTTCGTCAGCGCGCCTTGGCCTCGCCGCGCCGGGCAGCGCGATCCGTATTCAACCTGCGTGGTTACCGCTGTCAATCGCTCAGGTAGCGGCGCTCGAGGTGGGCGCGGAAGACGTCGGCGTCGAGGGCACGCCCGGTCGCCTTCGTGAGCAGCTCGTCGGTCGAGTAGAAGCTGCCCCAGCGGTGCACGTTCTCGCGCAGCCAACCGAGCAGCGGCGCGAACTCACCGCGGCCGATGGACGGCAGGATCTCCGGATCGGCCGTGGTGGCCGCGTCGAAGAGCTGGGCTGCCGTCATGGCCCCGAGGGTGTAGGTCGGGAAGTAGCCGAAGGTGCCGTCCATCCAGTGGATGTCCTGCATGCAGCCGTCGCGGTTGTCGGGCGGGACCACGCCGACGAGCTCTGCCATCGCCTCGTTCCAGGCGCCGGGGAGGTCGGCGATCTCGAGGTCGCCCGCGAGCAGCGCGCGCTCGAGGCGATAGCGCAGGATCACGTGCGCCGGGTACGTCACCTCGTCGGCATCGACCCGGATGAGGCTGCGTTCGACCTTGGTATACAGGCGGCAGAAATTGTCGGCCGACCATGCGGCCACCTCGCCGCCGAAGACCTCCTGGGCGATGGGGGCGACGTACTCGAGGAAGGGGCGGCTGCGGCAGGCCTGCATCTCCATGAGCAGGCTCTGGCTCTCGTGCATCGACATGCCGAGCGCGCCACCCACCGGCTGCGAGCGCCAGTCGACCGGCAACCCCATCTCGTAGAGCGCGTGTCCGGTCTCGTGGATCACGCCCATCAGGCTGCTGGCGAAGTCGGCCGTGTCGTAGCGCGTGGTGATGCGCACGTCGTCCGGGCTGCCGCCGCAGAAGGGGTGATGGCTCACGTCGAGCCGCCCGTGAGTGAAATCGAAGCCCATCGAAGTCATCAGCTTCAGGCCCAGCGCGCGCTGCTGGTCGACGGGGAACGGCCCATCGGGCGCAATCGCCGGCCCGCGCTTCGCCTGGTGCTCGATGACCTGGCTGGTGAGCTCCGGCAGAAACGACGCCACCTGCTCGAAGACGGCGTCGATGCGCGCGGTGGATCCGCCGGGCTCGTAGAGGTCGAGCAGCGCGTCGTAGGGCGAGGTGCCCAGGGCCTCACCGATCGCCTGCGCCTTCTGGCGGACCAGGCCGAGCACCTCCGTCAGGAGCGGCTCGATCCGTGCGAAGTCGTTGTCGGGGCGGGCCTTGCGCCACGTCGTCTCGCACTTGGTGCCGGCGCGGGTCAGCGCCTCGACGAGGTCGCGGGGGACCGCCGTCGCGTGCACCCACTCGCGGCGCATCTCGCGCAGATTCGCGCGCGACCAGTCGTCGAGGGGCTCGTCCGCCGCGGCGTCGAGCCAGTCGGCGAGCCGGTCGTCGCACATCATGCCGTGCTCGATGCCGTGCAGCGTCGCGAGCTGCTCGCCGCGACCGGCTGCAGACGCGGTCGGCATCATCGCCGCCATGTCCCAGTGGAGGATCTCGAGCGCCTCGCGGACCCGTCCGATGCGCCCGAAGTGCGCGTGCAGCTGGTCGTAACTGCTCATCGGAGGCGAATCACCCCGTCGTCGATGTCGGCCTTCAGATCGGTCTCGCAGACCTTGATGTAGGGCGGCCCCGAGGCGCCGCGCCGGCCGGCGAAGAGGTGCCTGTCGTCGGGGCTCCCGAACGAGAGCGCGAGCTTCACGACGACCCACTCGCCCTCGAGCTGCTCGCCGCCGGAGAGGATGTCGAAGCTCGAGCCGACGCGCAGCCCGCACAGCTCGGCGCTCGCGGAGGTGCCCTGGGCGTCGGGATCTGCGGCGTAGCGGCGGCGCTTGGTTTCGATCTCCAGGTCGCGCGGCTCGCGGTCGATCTTCGGGCGGTCGCCGGGCGCGTCGATCTTGTCGAGCGCCTCCTTCACGACCTCCTGGATCTCGTCGTTCTGCTTGTGACGACGGGTGTCGTCGAGCATCAGGTCGAGCAGGTCTCGCTCACTCATGGTCGCCTCCATTCTACGCTCTGACGGTAACACGCCGGCTCGGCTAAGCTCTCTGCCGTGCGCCACCTCTGCGTCTTCGCCGCGCTCTCGCTCGGCTGCAGCTTCCAGCTCGACCTCGACGGCACCGGGGCGGACGTCGCACCGGACCAGCCGACGTCTGATGCCGGGGGCGACACGGCGCCGGATCCGGGGACCTCCGATGTTGGGCCGGACGCGCTGGATGCCCGCACCGACTCGGCGCGCGACGTTCGCACGGTCGATCTGGGCTCGGTGCCGGACGGCAAGGTGGTGGACGCGGTCGTGCCGCCCGACATCGCGATGGTGTTCCTGCCCGACGGACCTCTGCCAGACGGCGCCACCGACGGGCCGCCTTGCCTCGACGGCGACGGGGATGGCTTCGGGGAGGGCTGTGAGCTCGGCGCCGATTGCGACGACGAGGACGTGAACGCCTGGCGGTTGGACACCGGCTTCCCGGACGGCGACGACGATGGCTTCACGGGTCCGGCCGAGCAGGTCTGCGCCGGGGACATGCTGCCGCCGCTCTATCGGGGCGCGCCGTCCGACGAGGCGGATTGCGACGACGACGACCCGAACGCGTTCCGCCAGGTCCGGATCGGTCGCGACGCGGACAACGACGGGTGGACGGTGGACGACGAGCCAGCGTGCATCGGCGAGCGGATCCCGGACGGCTTCGCCACGCCGAACGACGCGGCCGACTGCGACGACGGCGCACCCACGGTCCACCCCTTCGCGAACGAGCGCTGCGACGGACGCGACACCGACTGCGACGGTCGGTTGTCGCCCTGGGAGGGGGAGCGCGACGGAGGGCGCCTGGCGTGTCGGCGCGCGCTGTGGGTGCGCACGAGCTCCGACGACGAGGGCCTGGGCGACCCCGACGGGCGCGGGAACGGTGGATTCCTCGAGGCCTACCGGCTGCTCGATGCGCAGGTCGACATCGAGGTGCACTGGCTGCGCGGGGCCGACCTCGGACCCGAGCGGCTCGAGCGCTACGGGCTGATTCTGTTCACCGGCGCCGGCGATGCGCGCATTCTCGAGCCGGACGAGTCGGTCGCGTTGGGGGACTGGGTCGATGCGGGCGGACGGCTGATGTACGTGAGTCATCGGGCCAGCGAGCAGGCCTTCGACTTCGCCCGGTCGCTGCCGCGCAGCCTCGGCCTGGAGGGTCGCGCGCCGCTCGCGGGCTCGTGGGACGGCGAGGTGCTCGTGGCGCTGGCGCGGCACCCCCTGATGGAAGACGTGGTCGAGATGGGCGTGGCTCAGGGTGACCGGATGGCGGCCCGCGACCCGGCGGTGGTCGTCGCGGAGGGGGAGCAACCATTCGTGATCGCCTCCGAGCCCGAGCGCGGTCGCTTCGTGGCGTTCTCGGATTCGACCTTCCTCATGAATGAAGGCTCGAGCCGCTTCGACATCAACCACGGGGACCACCGGCAGCTGGTCCGCAACACGTGGGCCTGGCTGCTGGACGACAACTGGTAGGTCTGCAGGCCCCGGCGGTGGGGTGGCCGCCTGAGACCTGCGCGCCCCGCTTTCCACGCAGCTACGGGGCCGCGCGGACGGCACGGCACATGCTTTGGACGGACGCATGGCAAACCGACGATGGATGACGCTGCTCGTCGCCGTGGCCCTCGGCTGCTCGGATGGGACCATCGAAGCCGAGCCCGGCGAGCGCGGCGTCGGTGAGGCCGGTCCGCCGCCGGGTGCGTCGCCCTTCTGGGACTCCGGCGGCAACGGCAACGGCGGGCCCGGCGCAGGCGACGGCGGTCCGGGGGGCGGCAACGGAAACGGCGGCCCCGGCGGCGATCCGCTGAAGGATCCCCGGCAGCAATTCTGTGAGGGCGGCGGCGCGGTGGTGAAGGTGCCGGGCCAGCGCGAGGTGGTCTACGAGACCTGCACCGGCGACATCGCCGAGACGATCTTCACCAACGCCCTGTGCACCTGCAACAACGCCCAGCTCGCGGGCTATCTGCGGACGCGCGGCTTCGATTCGCGCGAGGGCGCCTTCGAGGACGACGACGACTTCGGCGGTGGCGCCCCGGTCGGGATCAACAACGCGTACAGCATCGGCGCGGGCTTCACGGACATCGGCGGGAGCTTCTCCGTGGCCGGCCCGGACGGGCTCGGCTTCATCGGCTATCTGCGGGTCTTCGGCGATCTGGCCATCGCTGCCGACGCGCTGATCCCCGGGTACGCGAGGGTGGACCGCGACGCGTGGCTCGGTGGCAACTTCACCAGCGGCCCGCTCGACGTGGGGCGCGACCTGCATCAGGGGGGCGTGCTCATCGCGATCCCGCTCGACGTGGGGCGCAACACCGTGATGGAGCCGGTGCAGGTCGACCCGCCGTGCCCATGCGACGAGCTGCTCGACATCGCGGGCATCGTCGACCAGCTACGGCGCACCAACGACAACGACGAGAGCGGGATCCACGAAGACGCGCTGCGACAGTCGGTCGGCGCGATCGAGCTGGACCTCGATTGCGGGCGCTACTACTTCAGCGAGATCTCCGGCATCGGCGAGATCGTGGTGAACATCAACGGGCGCGTGGCCATCGCCGTGGGCGGCCCGGTCGCGGCGGCCGGGAGCCTGCGCTTCAACCTGGGCGACGACGCCGAGGTGGACCTCTTCATCGACGGCGACCTCGGGCTCATCGGCGCGGCGCGCTTCGGCGACGAGGAGCGCCCGGCCGCGACCCGCATCTACGTCGCGGGCGAGTCCGACATCGTGCTCATCGGGGCCTCGGCCTTCGTGGGCAACGTCTACGCACCGCGGGCCACGGTGACCGCCCCCGGCTATCTGCGCGCGTTCGGCTCCTTCTTTGTGAAGGACTTCAACGTGCCGGGCTACGCGCACATCGCGTACGACCGCTCGATCACCGACCTCGACTGCGACGACGACCCGGATGATCCGCCGCCGCCCCCACCAGTCGACCCGGGCGGCGACGACCCGCCCCCGCCCGACGAGGTGCCGGAGGGCTACAACTGCGACCTCTGCGGGTCCTGCTTCGATGGGCTCGCGTGCATCGCCAGCCGCTGCCAACCTTGCGTGGAAGACCGCAACTGCTGCTCCCAGCAGGTCTGCGACGAAGGGCGCTGCGTCCAGCTCGTCCGATAGGCGCTACGGCGCGACGGCGATCGATTTCACGATTCGGATGAAGCCCTCGCCGAATTGCACGCGCGAGGTGATCTCGGCGTCGCCCGCGTCCGCGTGCAGGACCACCAGCTGCGGCCCGTCCGCCGGGCTCGTGGAGGGGACGAGCACGGTGCCGCGGCTCGGCCCGCGGCGGATGACCGCCATCTCGTCGGCGACGCCGATGCCGTTGATCGTCTTGGTGATCGCGTAGCCGCCGCCCTGGTTGGCGAGGACGTGCACCGACGCACCTTCGAGGTTGGTGACCAGCGCGGTGTGCCCGTCCGCGGCGAAGCGGGCCTGGCGCACATCGCCCAGATCGGTGAGGCGGGTCTCCTCGGTGACCACGTCGCCGTCAATCGACACGACGACGATCTGGCCGCCCTCGTCGGAGAATGGCGAGCCGTTCGGGATGATGCTGAAGAGCCCGTCGTCCGAGACCGCGATGCCCTCGGCGTCCACGAAGTCACCGTAGATGTCGAACTTCGCGACCTCGACCCAATGGTCGTCCTCGAGGGAGAGCAGCCGGATATCGTCCTCGTCGAAGGGCTCGAAGGCGGCCTGCCCACCCAGGAGCACGGCGCGCGTCGGGTCGTTCGGGAGGGGCGCGATCGCGGCCGACAGTCGCAGCGAGTAGTGATCAGCCACGGGCATGAGCGCGCCGGTCTCGCAGTCGAGGTGGAGTGTGTACACGCCCGAGTCTTCGCCGACGTCGCTCCGCACCGCGGTGACCAGCGTCCCGCTCGCGTCGACGACGATGTCGCGGAAGCCCGCGCCGCCGAGATCGACCGAGTCGGCGATGGCGAGAGCGTCCGCGGAGGGGGTGGCGACAGAGGTGAGGGTCCCGTCTTCGGAGAGCACGATGGCGAAGCGGCCGGAGGGCGTTGCGGCGATGCGCTTGGGCTTGACCCCAATGTCGAGGCGCATGCCGTCCTCCTCCGGCGCCCCACCGGGCGGCAGCGTCAGGCTGCTGATCTCGGTGCCGTCGATGCCGGCCTCCGCGCCGAACGGGTGGCCGAGCACGATCACGCGCGGGGCGTCGGCCGCGATGGGCGCGCAGGCCTCTTCGCCCTCGCCACCGGCGTCCGGGTCGGGGTCGACGTCACCATCGGGGTCGACGCCCACGTCGGGGTCGACGCCATCGTCGGGGTCGACCCCCGCGTCGACGTTGCCGCCCGGGTCGAGGTCGCTCTCGTCGTTTTCGACGTCGGGCAGGCCGTCGTCGAATGCCTCGCCGCCGTCGCCCTCTCCGAACAGGCCGCCGTCGGTCCCGGTGAGGACGTCGCATCCGAAGAACGTGAAGGTGAACAACACGGCGAGCAGTCGAAGGCTCATCGGGGGAGCTCCTGGGCAGAGACGATGTTGGTGGTGCCGAGCGCCTCGTCGAAGAGGAGCGCCGCCTCGCCGCTGCGAAGCTGGGCGATGACCTGCTCGACCTTGCGCTCGAAGGGGACCTCGATGCCGTAGTCGGTGGCCTCGCGGGTGACGAACTCTTCGGCGACCCGCTGGAGCGTCGCCAGCTCGAGGTCCTCGATGGGGATTCGGACGCCCACCGCTAGTCGGCGCTCACGCTGAGCACGATGAACAGGAGTTGGTCGCGGGTCTGGTCGCGCACCGAGAACGGGGTCGGCTCGCGGCGCGCGAGGGCGGTGCGCAAGTGCTCGCTATTGAGCTGCACGACGCCGATCTCGTCGTGGAGCGCGAGGTCGCGATCCTCGAGGGCGACGCGGATGGACAGCCGGTCGTTCTCGCCGAGCGGGACGCCGCGCCAGCCGAGGCCCCACACCGCGATGAAACGGTTCTCGCGGACGGGCAGGTCGATGTCGAGGTCGGGGCGGGCGGCGCCGTTGATGTTGATCGAGGCCGTGCCGAACGCGTCCGGTGCAGCGAGGGCGCGGATGAGCTGGGAGCCGAGCAGATCGAGGATCGCCGCGTAGGACTCGTCCTGCGCGAGCGCCCGCAGGAAGGCGTCGATGATCCCCTGCGGCACCTGGATCGCGGGGTCGTCCCAGGGCGTGCGGTCCGCCTGGGTGGGCGCCATCACGACCTGCTCGATGGTGACCGTCACGACGGGCGCCTCGGGCTCGATGCAGACCCCTTCGTCGCAGACGTGGTTGTCCGGGCAGCCCAGGCCGGGCTCGTCGCAGCGCGGGATGCAGACCTCGTCGTCGGGGTGGCAGGCGTACCCGTCGCGGCAGTCGCGGTCGTTGTCGCAGCGCCACCAGCACATGTCGCCGCGCGGGCCGTTGAGGCAGCGGGCGTCGCGGTCGCAGTCGCCGTTGCCATCGCACGCGCGGG
>PVBE011657501.1_pt1 | contig 24077 bp, 16 predicted proteins | sample 1631181 | NCBI WGS metagenome assembly PVBE01 (sample SAMN08397723, study PRJNA350692) | Marine metagenome, whole genome shotgun sequencing project. | isolation source: water | place: Pacific Ocean | collected 2012-04 | reverse complement strand
CCGCACTATCTGGGCGTGATAGTCGTTGAACAGCGCCGAGTCCAGAGGGAGCGACTGGGTGAACAACCGTCGCATCGTCCCGTACGCGGCCCCGTCCGGCAGCCAGCCAACCCGGGCGAGGATCCGGCGGGTGTAGGCATCGCACACGAAGGACGGCAGGTCTACGGCGTACAGCAGGATGGAGTCGGCGGTCTCCTCGCCGATGCCGTGGACCGCAAGGAGCTCGGCGCGGATCGCATCCACAGAGGTCTCGCCGCGGGACACCGCCTCGGCCATCGCCTCGGGTCGCCCGGCCCAGCGGTCTTGCACGTGGGAGACGACGGCGCGCAGGCGGCGGGACTTGACGTTGTAGTAGCCGGACGGACGCAACAGCTCGGCCATGCGGTCGTCGGTGAGGGCCAGTATCCCGGTGCAGGACAGCCCGTCGGGCAGGGCCTCGGCCAAGCCCGCAAGCGCGCGCTCGACGTTGCGCCACGCGGTGTTCTGGGTGAGGACGGCGCCCACGACCACCTCCAACCGCGTCGAGGCCGGCCACCATCCCCGGTGGCCCAGCGCGTCGTGCAGCAGCTCATACAGCTGCATCACCAAGGCGGGGGAGGGAGTCGACAACGCCGTGATATTCTAGCTCTCTTGAGCGTTTTTCAGACCCGCCTGCTTGCGGCGGGAGCGGCGATCGTGCTCTGCGGCACGGGGTGTGGTCCCAATCTCGCCGACGAGTTCCGCAAGGCCCAGTCCCTGGGCACAGTAGCGGCGTGGCGCCACTTCCTAGCGAGCCATCCCAACGCCCCCCAGGCCCCGGCTGCTCGCGGCGCGCTGGACGACGCCGCCTACGAGCACATGACCCTGACGGATCCGACGCCTTCGGCCTACGAGGGCTATATGGAGGAGTACCCGGAGGGCCGCCACATCAAGTCCGCCCTCGAGGCCCTGGACGACGAGGCCTTCGAGCGGGCGGCCGGCGCCAAGCGTTACGACGATTATCTGCAGGGCTACCCACGCGGCAAACATGCCGGAGAGGCGTTGCAGGTCCTCGACAAGGAGCTGTTCGATCAGGCGGTCGAGCGGGGCGCCCACGCGATCCGGGGGTTCCTGAAGGACCGGCCGGACTCCACCTACCGCGCCGATGGCTGGTCCGCGTTGGAGGCGGCCCTGGTCAAGGAGGCCGGCGACGGCGGGCTCATCCTGTGGCGCATCAACAAGGCCGGGCGGCAGGTGGACGTCGACTCGGTGGTGGGCTGGGACGCCGGACGATCGTTCCGCCTGACCTCGCTGGACCTGGGGGGTGCGGCGGCATCTACGGTCGCCCCCGACGCTGGCGGCCATGTGCGCCTGAAGGCCCGGGTGTTCGTCCGCAGGATCGGCCCGCCACCGGACGAGCCGACCACCGCCGTGCTCCTGATCCGCGCCGACGACTTCAACCAGGTGCTGACTGCGCCCCTGAAGATGAAGCGGAAGAAGCGTGTCGAGAACCTCAAGCTGAAGTTCGAGGGCGTCGTGTCGGGCCCCAGCTCGACCCCCGGCGGCCGCGCCTACGTGTTCGTCATGCAGGGCCGAGACCTGCCGAGGAGGCGGGGCGACTTCCGCCCCATCAGCAACATCGAGAGCGTTCCGGTGACGGTCATGGCGGCCTCCGAGTGAGGTAGGGAGCGGTCCGGGCAGAGGCGGCCCGCTGCGGGTTGACGCCCCGACAAGCGAGTCGCTACGGTCCGCCCCCCTGTCACGCGGAGGCCCCGTGACCCGGTTCGAAGCTCCTGCTCTCGCCCTGCTCCTCGTCGCTTTCAGCGCACCCGCGTCCGCCCAGGACAACCCTCCTGAAGTGGTCGACTGCCCTGAGTTCTCCACCCCGGATGGGGAGGGGGACTGCATCTGCGACGACGGGTACGACCTGCACGCACCGACGCTCACATGCGTCCTGTCGCCTTGCCCCGAGAACACGGAGCGGGCGCCCGGCCGCGAAGACGACCCCCGGGGCTGCATCTGCCTGCCCGGCTACAAGTGGGAGGAGGCGCCTGAGGATCACCCCGACCCGGAGAGCTTCGAGGCGGCGTTGTGCGTCGAGAAGGCCGCCTGCGAGGAGCCTGGCGCCGTGCGCGACGACGAAGATGAGTGCGTATGCGCCGAGAACGCGACCGGCGAGTTCGAGACCGACGAGGACGGCGTGATCACGCTGATCTCCTGCGAGTGCGACGAGGGCTACGTCTTCAACCCGACCTTCTACACCTGCCGCGCCACCGACGAGCAGTGCCCGGCCCACAGCCACCCCGACCCGGGCATCCCCGCCGAGGGCGAAGGTGAAGAGGACCTCGACGGCATGCTCGGCGACTGCCGCTGCGACGACGGCTATGTGTGGACCCGCGCCGAGGAGGCCTGCACGCTCATCATCTCGGACTGCGGCCCCAACTCCCACCCGAGCCCCCAGGGCACCGGCTGCGAATGCAACGAGGGCTTCCACCCCGCCCCGACCGGCGTCCCCGGCTGCGTGGGCGAGGAGCTGTGCGGTCGCTGCGTCGCCCACGCCCACCCCAAGGGCGACACCGGCGACGAGGGGGAGGGCGAAGGTCCCGTCAACGCCTGCGAGTGCGAGTGCAACACCGGCTTCCAGGGGGAGTTCGAGGGCGCCAAGCTGGTGCAGTGCACCCTTGAGATCCCGCCCTGCGGCGAGGAGGGCGGCCCGGACTGCCCGAAACCGCCTGGCCCCTCCGAGGAGGGTGAGGGCGAGACCGGGGGCAACACGGAGGAGGGCTGCTTCAACTCCGTCGCCGCCGGCGTCGGCGACAGCCCCTCCCCGGGTCTGCTGCTGGTGGTCATCGGCCTGGGTCTGGCGCTGCTTGCGCGCCCGCGCAGGTAGCCCCCGCTATTTTGACGGGTTCACGGGCCCGCGGTAATCCCCGAGGTGTGAAGGCGCAACGCGCCCACGGCCTCTTCCTCGCAGCGATGCTGGCCTCCGGGCTCCTGACGGGCTGCGAAACCCTGGGCCTCCAGAGCGACACCGCCGTCGTTGACGACGAGCGCTACCTCTTCATGCGTCCGTGGATGCACTACGAGGTGTCGGGCTCCGGCCCCCCGATGCTGCTGGTCCACGGGTTCCCCGGCGACATGCACACGTGGCGCGAGGTGGTCGACCCGCTGTCGAAGTACTTCGAGGTGTTCAGCCTGGACCTCGCCGGTTTCGGAGGCTCGGTCAACCCATACCGGGACTACGACCTCGAGTTCTATTCGGCGCAGATCGCCTCCTTCATCCGCGAGATGGAGCTGGGGCCGACCATCGTGGTGGGCCACTCCATCGGCGGCGCCGCGGCCCTGGACGCCTTCCTCCACTACCCCGAGGTGGTGCAGTCCATCGTCCTCATCAACTCCGCCGGGTTCGATGTCCCCGGGCCGGACCTCAAGGAAGACCTCGATCGCATGGGCCGATCGCTCTACAACTACCGAGGCGACAGCGATCTCGAGCGCCTCGAGGCCACCATCATCGAGGGGCCGCTCAAGAAGCTGTACACCCACGAGAAGTTCTACAGTCAGGAGGAGGCCACCCGGCTCTCCGCGCCCCTGGCCACCTCCGCCGGCCGACGGGCCTACCTCAAGGTGCTGCAGAACCTGAAGCCCGCCGACGTGGTGGCACGGGTGATGGCCAAGGCCGACGAGCTCCGGCTGCACAGCAAGTCCGAGCGCCGCGGGGAGCGGGACATTCTGGTGCTGTGGGGCGAGAAGGACCCCTGGTTCCCGCCCCGCATGGCGGAGTACTTCCGGGCCCGGATCCCGGGGGCGAAGGTGGCGATCCTCAAGGGCACCGGCCACTTCCCGCACGTCGAGCAGCCAGACACCGTCGCGGGGCTGGTCGTCGACGTGATGCTGCCGCGGCCGGTGGCCGACAACCGCTTCTCGATCACCAACTACGACGCCGACTACCTCATCGCCAAGGGGCGCACGCACAAGCGCCGCAAGGAGTGGGACAAGGCGTTGGAGTCGTTCAACAACGCACTGAACCGCAACCCCTACCTGGGCCTGGCCTACTACGAGATCGCCGATGTGCTCTTCCAGCAGCAGCAGTTCGCAGAGGCGCTGGAGATGCTGCACCGCTCGCTGAACATCTACCCGGACAACGCCGCCGTGCACTACCGGATGGGCACGACGTTCCACAACCAGGCCACGGAGCTGGCGGTGCGGCTGCGCAACCAGGGCACCGACGACGAGACGATCAACGACATCACCGAGGCCAAGATGGCGCAGGCCATCGACTCGTACGAGCGGGCTGCGAAGCTGGCGCCCGGCAAGCCGAACCCCTGGTACAACCTGGGCCGCATCTACTCTGACCTTGAGGACTGGAACAACGCCTCGAGGGTGTACGGCGGGATGGCCGCGGCGGACCCGAGCCAGGCCCGGAACCACAGGCTGCACGTCGACGCCCTGCTCAAGGCGGGCGACAAGGTCGGCGCGGCGGCGGCGCTGGGCCGGCTGTCGAAGGTGGAGCGATCCAACGCAGAGGTCTTCGCCATGCTCGGCCGCGTGCAGCGGGACGTCGGCAACTTCAAGGGCGCCGTCGAGGCCTTCGAGCGGGCGGTGTCCCTGGACGGCCGCAACGAGCAGTACAACATCGACCTGGCGCTGGTGTACCTGGACCAGGAGGACGCCGACGAGGCGATGGCCAACGTCATGCGGGTGCTCAACCGCAACCCGGGCAACCCCCAGGCGCTGCTGATCCGCGGGCGGCTCAACACCGGCGCCAAGGAGTGGAAAAAGGCCGCAGAGGACTTCGAGCGGGTGCTCAAATCCGACAAGAAGAGCTTGGACGCCCGGCTGGGCGCGGCCATGGCCCGCCTGCAGACAGGCGACTACGGCAAGACGCTCACGCACCTCGAGCCGCTGCTCAAGGCCAAGGCGCCGCCCAAGTCTCCGGACCTGTTCATCACCGCGGCCAAGGCCTACCTCAAGGGGCTGCCCGAGGAGCCGCCCAAGAAGAAGAAGGAGAAGAAGCGCGTCGGCGAGATCCTGGACCGGGCCGCCGACCTGCTGGGGCAGGCCGTGCAGGCGGGGCAGGATCCCGACGTCTTCAAGAAGGACGGCGACCTGGTCGCCCTGAAGAGGAACAAGAAGTTCAAGGCCGTGCTCAGGATGAAGCCGCCCGAGCCGGAGGCGCCCGAGCCGCAGAAGGCCGAAGAGCCCAAGGATGAGGACGAAGACTCCGACGACGACGAGGACTCCGAGTAGCCCCGTCCCTCACCCGGCAGCGTAGACAAGCCGAGTGGACCGAGGTCCCGTGCGACCCGCGGGGCGCGCGGGCCCGCGCCGTCCTCGTGTATCCAAGCCCGTATCGGGTGGCGATGTCCTCCCTGGGCTTCCAGGCGGTCTATCGCGCCTGGAACGCCATCGACGGCGCCTTCTGCGACCGGGCCTTCCTACCCGACGAAGCCGGCCAGGTGGAGCGGATGCTGGCCGGGCGTCAGCGCCTGACCGGGTTCGACACCGGCCGCCCCGTGGGCGAGTTCGATCTCATCGGCGTCTCGCTGGCCTACGAGCTGGAGCTGCCCGGGCTGATCCGATGCTTGCAGCTGGCCGGGCTGCAGCCGCTGGCCGCCGATCGCGACCGCCGGGACCCCCCGGTCGTCCTCGGCGGGCCCCTGTCCTTTTCAAACCCCCTGCCGGCCTACCCGTTCGCCGACGTGGTGGTGCTGGGCGAGGCCGAGGGCGTGATCACCGAGCTGCTGCGGGTGTGGATGCAGTGCGCCGAAAAGGCCGAGCTCCTGGAGGCGGCTCGAGGGCTGCCCGGGGTCGTCGTCCCGGCGCTGGACGGGCCCCGGGTGGTGCCGCTGGCCCGCGCCCCGGACCAGGATCTGCCTGCCCGGTCGGCCTTCATCACGCCCGACACCGAGCTGACGGACATGTTCCTCATCGAGCCGGAGCGGGGGTGCCACCGGCCCTGCACCTACTGCGTGATGCGCCGCCCGGAGTCGCGCGACGCCCTGCTCGCCGGCGGCGGCATGCGCCTGGTCACGCCCGAGCGGGTCCTCGAGCTCGTCCCCGAGCAGGCTCGGCGGGTCGGCCTGGTCGGCGCGGCGGTCACCGACCACCCGCGCATCAAGGAGGTCATCGGCGGGCTGGTGGAGTCCGGTCGCGAGATCGGGATCTCCAGCCTGCGGGCGGACCGGCTGGACGACGAGCTCGCCGCGCTGCTGCGGCAGGGCGGCTACCGGACCCTGACCACGGCGGCCGACGGCGCGAGCGAGCGGCTCCGCAAGGAGATCCGCCGGCAGACCCGCGCCAAGCACCTGCTGCGCGCCGCCGAGCTGGTGCGGGACCACAAGTTCCGGGAGCTCAAGCTGTACATGATGCTCGGGCTGCCCTCGGAGACCGACGCGGACGTCGACGAGCTTGCCGAGCTCTCCCTGCAGCTGCGCTCGGTCGCCCGGGTCTCCCTGTCCATCGCCCCGTTCGTGTCCAAGCGGAACACCCCGCTAGGCGGGCTGCCGTACGCCGGGATCAAGACGGTGGAGCGCCGCATCACCCGGCTCAAGAAGGCGCTCAAGGGCAAGGTGAAAGTACGCCCCACCTCGGCGCGCTGGGCCTGGGTCGAGCATCGCCTGGCCCAGGCCGGGGTCGAGGGAGCGCAGGCCGCCCTGGCCGCCACCGCGGCGGGCGGGGCCTACGGCGACTGGAAGCGGGCGTTTGAGGCATTGGGCTGACAGCGCTGCCCTGACGGCGGCGCGCGCAGAGGCACCCACGTTGCACTTGTTGGGCCCCAAGGGGGGCCTCCATGCCGAATCCGACAAGTCCCAATCGTCTCGTCCTCGCCGCCTTCGCGGCTGCCCTGGCCCCAGCCGCCTGCCTGCTTCCCTCGGACCCACCTCGAGATCCGTCCGCCGACATCGGCCCCCCGCTGGGACCACAACGGTGGGAGGGGGTGGTTGCCGATCCGTTCAGGCGGTCCCCACAACCCACCGATCCGGCAACGGGCGAGGGCTCGCAGACGCCAGCGCCCGGGCCGGAACCGGACTCGCCAGCTCCCACGCAAGATGGCGTGCCGGCACCGAAGGTCTGCAACGACCAAGGCGAGCAGGACGTCTGCGACGGCGACTGGGTCTGTGACTTGGACCCGAACCTCGGCATGGCATTCATCCACTGCCAACCACCCTGCCAAGATCGAGCCGCGCCGCAGTGCCCGATCGGAGTCTTCTGCGACGTCGAAGGCGGCACCGGGCTCTGCCTGCACTCGCCCTGTTCGGCCTTTGACTGCATGACAAGCGAGTCGTGCGCCGACAACGACGAGTGTTGCCGGCGCGATGGCGTCGTGCCCCTGTGCGGCACCTGCGGCGCGAACTCCTGCCGCAACACGGCGTCCTGCGCCCAAGGGCAGCTCTGTGTGGACGACGAGTGCGTCGACCCCACCGAACGCCCGGTGCACTGCGAGGACGACGACGAGTGCCCTGGGCTGCAGGTCTGCGCCGACGCCGGCGCTTGCGAGTTGCAGGCCCCCTGCCAGGGCGACCGGGACTGCCCAGGGCGAGTACGACAACCCCGGCATCCGAGCCCAGGACATCGGGTTCGAGTACGGCGGACGCGTCCAGATCGACGGCTCCACCTTCGGCGCCCACCACGACCGCAGCCCCCAGGCCTGCGGTGATCCCGACTCCGTTGCCCGGGACGTCGTCTTCACCTACACCGCCGACATCGCGCACGCCCTGGAGGCCCGCATCTTCGGCGGCTTCGACCACAACCTGTACGTACGCCGGGCCGACTGCATCGACGGGCCCGAGGTCGCTTGCGCCGAGGGCGACCTCGAGCTGATCGGCCTGGCCCCGGGCACCTACTTCATCCTTGTGGATGGGCTGACCTCCGAACAGCAAGGCGGCTTCACACTGCAGGTCACTTTCTTGCCGCACGACGACTTCGGCTGCTTTCAGGACGACGGCGGCACCTGCGAGTCGGCCCTGGAGATCGAGCTCACCGAGGTCCGCGCCGGGCTCTTCGGGGCGGACTTCGTCGGCAACAACGGAGGCTGCGCCGACTCCGAGACCCCACCGGACGGCTGCGGCCAGCCAAGGGAGCGAGGCGTGGACACGGTGTACTACTTCGACCTGCCCGTCGCCGCGTCCGTCGACATCATCACGGATACGGTGTTCGACGAGGTGACCTACCTGCGACGTGCGGATGACGCCGCGGGCTGCGCCGTGGCCGCAGAGCTGGAATGCGCCGACAACGACCCGGCCCGCATCGAACCTGACGACCCGTTGCCGGCCGGCCGCTACTACCTTGTCGTCGACGCCGAGTTCGCCGACGCGCGGCTCGGCCCGGTCACCATCGCCATCCAGGCCCGCAGCGTGCGTGAGCTCCCGGCGCCCAACGACAGCTGCGGGCTCGTTGTCGACAACCACCTGGAGCTCGTCTGGGCCCTGGCGAACCCGGACAGCGGCGCCCCGGCCCTGCCTGTGGAGTGCCTGGACGGCGACTCCGCACGCAGCCTGGTCCGCTGCGGTCTCCTCGACCCGCTGCTCGCCGAGGACGACGGCCGGATCGTGTTCGGCGGGGACACGTGGTCGGTCGGGGCGGACCACGATGTCCGCCCCCACGACCCTGACGATCCGACCACCTGCGAGGCCGACGGCGGCCTGCGTAGCGCCGGCGACTCCCCGGACGTCGCGTACCGGTTCACCGTCGACCGCCCATCCCAGCTCCAAGCCATGTTCAACAACATCGATCTCGGCAACGGCGTGCTGGCGCTCCGCCCCGCCGACGACCAGGGCGGGTGCGGAGGCATGGATGCCACATCCGAGCTGGCCTGCGGCGACGAGCCCCCGAGCCTGGACATCGCCCGGCTAGACCCCGGCGCCTACTACCTGATCGTCACAGGCTTCAACGACGCAGCGGCGGGCCAGTTCACCGTGGACATGCGGCTGACGGAGCTACCGTAGCGGCGCCTGGCGGGCCGCAGGAGGGGTCGGGGACGGGTCAGGGGGTTCGGATCCAGCGGTCGCCCGACCGCGACAGCGAGGCCCGGCCCAGCTCGACCAGGTGGTCCAGGTGGGCGCGGGCGGACAACGCCGCCAGGGTGTGCAGGACCGCCGGGACGTCCGTGTAGGCGGCGCCGGTGACGGTCATCACGTCGGCCGGCGTGCCGTCGTCGGGCAGCCCGCCGAAGCAGCGCTCTTCGCGCCACTGCCGGTGCTTGATGTACGTGTCGAGGTGCCCCTGGGGGTCCTCGATGAGCGGACCGTGGGCGGGGATCATCGCGGTGGGCTGCTCGTCCTTGAGCCGCTGGAGCGAGGCCAGGTAGGTGCCCATGTGCCCCTCGGGGGGCGCCACGACGATGGTGCCCGTGCCGGCGACCATGTCGCCCGCGACGATGACTCCGCTGCCGCAGTGGTGAAACGCGAGGTGCCCGGGGGCGTGGCCTGGCGTGAACACCGCCCGCAGCCGGCCCCCGACGACTTCGCCGTCCGCCAAGGTCCGGGCGATGGGGATGTCGAGCAGGTCCTCGTTGATGGCGTGGGCGAGGATCGGCGCGCCCGTGCGGGCGGACAGGTGGGCTGCCCCGCCGAAATGGTCGTGGTGGTGGTGGGTCAGCAGGATCGCCTCGACCTTCAGCGACCGTGCGTCGAGCCACTCGTCGAGCTCGGCCCGCGGCTCGGGCCAGGGCGAGGCCGGGTCGATCACATAGACGGCGCCTGGCGATTCCGCGTCGACGACGATGCAGTTGGTCCGGGTTGCGGGGGGCAGGGTCGGGGTCCGCAGAGGCAGGACCTGGACACCTGGGGCGGCCTCAAAGGGCTCGGTGGGCTCGGGCCGTGAAGGCACGAGCCGGAGTCTAACGCCTCGTCGGCGCTACGGCCCCAGCGCGCCAACGCGCCAGGGCGCTAGCGGCCCTTACGTCGCACGGGCACAGGCACCGGCTCCGGCACGGCGATGGGCCGCAACGGTCGGGAGGTCAGCCACGGCAACGGAATGATCAGCTCGGTCGGTCCCACGTCCACACCTCTACTTCTCGGTCGTTCGGTCGTTCGGTCGTTCGGTCGTTCGGACGTTCGGTCGTTCGGTCGTTCGGACGCCCCGTCTGCGCGCCGACGGCCGACCGGTGTCATTGGCACCAGCAATCACCAGCCGCTCCGCATTTCATGCTCCAGCCGCGCCAGCATGGGCGTAGCCACGCCTTCATGGACGTCATCCCGCACCGAGGCCAGGCCGTCGGGCCCGTCCACCACCGTCCGGGTGAACACGCAGACCCAGGTGCCGACACGCACGACCCGCACGTCCGTGCGCGGCGTCAGCGTCGCGGTCCACCCTGGCGCCTGGGCGCCCGCCACGCCCGCCACCTGTTGTCCGGCCCCATCCCCGGCGACCTGCACCCGGACGGACTGCGCGGCGTGCTCGAACACGAACCCGTCCTCGGTCCCGGGGGCCGCCGTATGCCGGGCGACGTCGCCCCGCAAGCCTGCGAACACGCCGCGCACCCGCAGCGCAGCCCGCTCCGAGTCCACCGCAAAGCCGCAGATCGCCGGCGAGGCCGGACGGACGGTCGGGACCGCCGTCGCGCAGCCGCCCGCGCCCCCCGCCGTCGTGGCGACGAGGAGGAGACCGACGGCTGTGGATGGGAAGCGCATGCCCTTACAAACGGCGTAGGGACGCTGCGGCTTTATCTACTGCGGAGCTTCCGCCTCGCCCTCACCTTCGCCCTCGCCTTCGCCCTCGCCGCCGGGTTCGGGGTCGGGGCAGTCGCAGTACAGCTCGATGAAGCAGGGATCGACCTCGATCTCGACCTCACCCGCACCCTCACCCTCACCCTCACCTTCACCCTCGCCCTCACCCTCTCCCTCTCCCTCTCCGCCCTCCACCTCGAGGGGCACGTCGGGATCCGGGCACTCGCACGGCGGCGGCGCGGGGCAGACCGGGCCGAGCCACGCACGTGCCTCGGGCAGAAACTGGGTCTGGCTGTTGAGCGGCTGGCCCACCGGGTGGATCTGGGGACCGATGGTCGCCCGCAGCAGACGCAGCTGGGACGGACCGGGGTACGGGTCGGGGTCGGGCTCGAGGGTGACCATCACCTTCCAGCCTTCCGAGGCGAAGTTCAGCACCGGGTCGTCCTCGCCGCCGGGATCGAGGACGGGGTGATCCCGGAAGTCCTCGCCGGGGAAGTTCAGGGCGTCGTCGCCGTCGAGATCCGCGCCGAACGCCCGCAGGAACCGGCCCGTGGACCAGTGGAAGATGGCGAACTCGGGCACGCGGGCGTCCTCGACCCAGCCCTCGTACCGCCAGCCGGGCGGCAGCGCCGGCAGCGTCAGCCCAGCGCCGGGCGCGGCATCGGGGGCGTCGTGGAGCACGAACCAGATGCCCTGGCGCTCGGCGACGGGGTCGCGCTGCGGTCCCTGCTCGCCCTCGCCTTCGCCCTCGGCCGGCGGATCGCCGCCGCCGTCGCCCTCGCCCTCCCCTTCGCCCTCGCCACCCTCGGGAGGCGGCTGGGCGCCGGCCATCACGGTGAAGAAGCCCCCCACCGCGCCGAAGTCCGCCACCGCCCCGGAGACGTCGGCGATGAAGACCTCAGGGTCCTGGGGATCGGCCCCGCCCTGCAGGAGGATCCTGCCCGGTTGGCGATCGTTGTCGTCCGGCGCCTCGAGCGACACGAACGCCTCGGTCGCCCCCGACGCGTCTCCGGCGGCGAGCAGCTCCACGCCCTCCAGGGGGTGGCCCAGCGCCCGGCCGTGCACGTCGTAGACCTGGTTGGCGTCCAGGGTGAACCGACCGGCGGATCGGGGCTCGCCGTCGACCATCACCCACGCCTCGAGCCAGCCCCCGCCTACGGCCGGCGGCAGCAGCCCGATGAACTTCCAGAAGACCTTGGTGTACTCGGTCGGCGCCTCTTCGCCCTCACCCTCCGCGACTTCGCCGCCCTCCTCGCCCTCTCCCCCCTCCTCGCCCTCACCCGAACCCTCCCCCGGCTCGCCCTCGCCCTCGCCACCTTCGCCTTCACCCTCACCGTCCGGGACCCCCTCGCCGTCGGCGCCGTTCCCGGCCCCGGCACCCTCACCCTCGCCCTCGCCCACGGCGTCCTCGTCACCGCTCCGACCGCTCCCGCCGTCGTCGCAGCTGCACCCGTGACCGAGCGCGACGCTTGTGAGCCCCAAGCAGATCCAGTAGACGTAACGACGGCGCACGACGGGCATCCTCCCTGCCGCCGCGCGCCCCGTCAAGCGACCAGGAGCCCTCATGAATCTCGCCCGCGGCGCTCTCATCGCCCTGCTCATCACGACCTCTGCCGGCTGCGGCGAGGACGACACGGGCGGAGGCGACAACTCAGGCGGACAGGGCGGCGACGCAGGCGACGGCGGTGGCGGTGACGGTGGCGACGGCGGACAGGGCGGTGAGGGCGGCGACGGTGGCCAGGGCGGCGAAGGCGGCGATGGCGGCCAGGGCGGCGACGATGGCCAGGGCGGCGAAGACGGCGTGGGGGAGCGCCCGGATCGGCCCGTGTCTCCCTGGGCCCCGGTCGTCGGCCTGTCGGGCAAGGTCGTCACGGACCTGCAGGTGGTCGACACCAAGCCGGCCACGGCCTACGCCACGACCCGCCGCAACGGCCTGTGGAAGGCGCAGCTGGGCATCGACGCCGAGTTCGAGCGCATCCCCACCCCGGACTCCGACGTCGCCGACGTCCTGGTGATCGGCGACCAGATCACGGTGCTCCTGGAGAACGACGGACCCTGGCGCAGCACCGACGAGGGGCGCAGCTGGACCCCGATCCTCAGCGGCTGGACGGTCCCCGAGCTGCCCATCGACATCGCCCGGTCGCTGCCTTTGGGACGGCGCCTGGTCAACACGACGTCCGGGCTCTTCGGCGTCGCCACCGGCGGCATCTACAAGCTCGACGGCAGCACCTGGGCCAACGTCTCCCTCGCTGGCGGCCTCCTCAACCCCTTGGTCGAGGCGCTGCACGAGGACGACGACGGCACCCTGTACGCCGGCGTCTCCTCGCTCGCGTCCTTCACCCCGCCGGAGCTGTCCGGCCCGCTCAGCGAGGTCCTGTACCGCTCCGAGGACTCCGGCGCCTCCTGGCAGCCCTTCGACGAGGGCGTGACCGCCAACCACGTCACCAGCTTCGCCAGCGATGGCGGCGAGCTGTTCGCCGCGACCAACGGCGGCGGGGTGTTCCGGCTCGACCGCGACGCCGGAGCGTGGATCTCCCTGGAGACCGCCGATCTCAACGTCCTCGGCATCTGGAAGATCCCCGAGGGCGGCGTGTTTTACACGGGCGCGGACGGTTGGGCCGAGGTCTCGATCGACGGCGGCGACCACTGGTTCGACACCACCGGGGGCCTCCAGGCGTTCCCGCCGGTCATCTCCGCCGCGTTCGTCCCGGACGAGCCGGGCCACGTGCTCGCGGGCGTCGCGGGCGAGGGTGTGTGGGCGACCAAGGACGTCATCGGCGCCCCGCGCGCCCAGCGATCGGACCGCGAGGTCATCGCCGACGGGAACGTCGAGATCGTCCTGTCGTTCCACGTCAACCTGTACCACTCGTATCGGGGCGACTCGAACGACGAGGAGGGCTTCGGCAAGGACATCCGGGTGATCGGCGGCATCCTCGACATGCTCGACGCCCACCCGCAGGTCAAGGCCGACTGGGACATCGACAACGCCTTTTCGCTGGACGATCTGCTCCCGGCCCACGCCCCCGAGCTGCTCGACCGCATCGTCGAGCGGGTGACCAAGCCGGACGGCCAGCGCGACGGTCTGCGGCTGATGTCCTGGAACAACGGCATGGCCGGCGCCATGACCGCTGAGGAGCTTCGGGAGAGCCTGCTGCGTGCGAAGGACAGCTACCGCCTGGTCTTCGGCAACGTCCTCGACCCCGGCATCCAGCCCCAGGAGAACATGTTCTCCCCGGACCACCTGGACATCCTCGGACAGGAGGACCTCGGGGTGGAGTGGATCACGCTGTTCTACTCGGCCACCAACTTCACCGGCTTCCGCAGGGACGCCCTGCTCACGCTGGAGCAGGCCCACAACGTCCTGTCCCTGAAGCGCTCCGCCAACGAGGCGGAGGAGGCCGCCCTGAAGCTGCTGCCCGTGTACCACCACGCCGACGTCATCGATCACGGCGGCATGCTGTCCTGGGCCCGCCAGCTCCACGCCGAGCTGCCCAACAAGGACGCCCTCATCGCCGTGCACTTCGACGCCGACTCCGAGTCCTGGCTGGGCTTCGACAACGAGCTCAACGCCCTGGAGGCCGCCGGGGAGAGCTTCGTCAAGTTCACGACCCTGCAGGAGTACTACCGACGCCACTCCGCTCGTCCCGCCGGCAACGTCGTCCTCGCCCGCGACCTGGCGGACGGGGTGCACGATGGCTGGGGCTCCTGGTCGGAGAAGTGGATCAACCGCGAGGTCTTCACGCCCATCGAGCGGGCCCGCATGAAGGACTCGGCGACGTTCGAGCTGCTGCGCAAGGTGGATCGGGCCGACCGTCGGGCGGTCCTCGATGCCCGCGACGAGGCGCTCACCGAGCGGCTCAAGTCGTTGTCGAGCACCCACTTCGGCCTGGCCAACCCGGGGCTGCACCCCGACCGACGCGCCGCCGCCCTGGCCCAATCGGCCGCCGCCGAGGCCGCCGCGGACGAGGCCCTGCAGCTGGCGGTGGACCGCATCCCGGAGGCCCAGCACCCACCGGGCGGGGACTTCTGGCTGTTCCACCCGAGCGGAAAGGCGTTCAGCGGCATCGCCCGGGTGTCGGTGGACTTCAAGCCTGGCGAGCACGGCGATCCCGAGGCGCTCACCGCCCGCCTGCACCGGATCGGCGACGACGACGACCTGGGCAGCCGGGCGCCGGGTCAGCTCATCAGCTACGGCAGCCACAACGACGGGAGCGTGGAGTTCGGCGAGTTCTGGATGAACGTCGAGCTCGGCCAGGGCGAGCTGGTGGGCCTGTCGTTCGAGACCCCGGAACGAGCGCCCGAGTTCGGCGACGACGTCAGCACCGAGCGGCTGAGTGTCCTCCAGCCCGGCCACGCCGACATCCGGTTCAACGCCGACGGGCTGCCGCTGGAGGCCCGCGCGTACCTCGACGACGACACCTACATCCCCGTCGGCGCCGAGGGAGACCAGGGCGACTGGTGGAGGCCCTGGATCACCTGGGACGGCGTCCGCTACGCCCCCGACGCCTACGAGCTGGCGGACGTCGACGACGGCTGGCGGGGCTACACCGCGGCCAAGCAGATCTCCGCCTCCGTCGAGGTGCCGGGGGGCGGGTCATGGGACGTCTCCTACACCTTCCGCACGGTCAAGGACCTGCGGGGCTTCCTCATCGAGGTGGAGACCACCTACCCGGGCGACGACGCCGCGCCCGACCCCAGACTGACCGAGACGGTGCCTGTGGGCATGTTCCCGTGGATCTTCGAGCGCGCGCTGTTCGACCACGACAACGACGAGGACACCCCGGAGCGCTGGAACCGCGACTGGGTGGAGCGCCACGTGGTCTGGCGCGAGACCTTCCGGGGCAACTGGAGCGGCTTCCCGGTCCAGGAGCACCGCGACACCATCAACAGCGCGTCGGCCATGGGCTGGGGCGGGGTGTTCACGACCATGGTGGCCTTCGACCGCTGGCAGCGCTCCTCACCTGCGTTCATGCCCATGCGCTTCCAGGCCGGCCAGGGGCTCGACCTGCGCATGATCATGGCCCCGTTCGGCTCGATGGACGGCGACCCGCCGGACCCGCGGCCCGAGCGCACGCGCGGCTCGGGAGTCGGCGCCCGCCTGGCACGGCTGGCCTCCCACCAGGGCCCCTCGGCCCCCAACCAGGCCGGGCGGACCGAGAAGTTCACGCTCTGGGTGGGCGCCATCCCCGCCATCCTCGGCGGCAGCCTGTCCGGCCGCCCCGAGACCGACGACATCGCCATCGCCCGGGCGTGGGCCACCCGCCCCCTGCTCCTGACGCCGTCCGACCGATGACCGAGGCGCTCCTGGTCGCGCCGCTCCGCACGCCCATCGGGCGCTTCGGCGGTGGCCTGAGCTCGGTGCGGGCGGACGATCTGCTCGCCCACGCCTTCGCCTCGGCCATCGACCGGGCAGAGCTCGATCCCGCCTGTATCGACGACGTGATCGCCGGCTGCGCCAACCAGGCCGGCGAGGACAACCGCAACGTGGCCCGCATGTCGGCGCTGCTGGCGGGCTGCCCCCACTCCGTGCCCGGCGTCACCGTCAACCGGCTGTGCGCCAGCTCGCTCGAGGCGGTGAACCTCGCGGCCAGGTCAGTCTGGACCGGCGACGCCGACGTGGTGATGGTCGGCGGGGTCGAGGTGATGAGCCGGTCGCCGTACAGCGTGCCCCGCAACGCCACGGGTCGGCCGACGGCGGGCAACATGACCGCCTGGGACACCTCGCTTGGGTGGCGCTATCCCAACCCGAAGATGGAGGCCCTGTTCCCCTTGGAGGCGATGGGCTGCACCGCCGAGAACCTGGTGGATCGACACGACATCTCACGGGAGGCCCAGGACGCCTATGCGCTGCGATCCCACCAGCGCGCGCTGGCGGCTTGGGAGGCCGGCGCCTTCGAGGCCGAGGTGGTCCCCGTCCCCGTGCCTCAGCGCAAGGGCGACCCGGTGCCGCTGGCCCGCGACGAGGGCCCCCGCGCCGACACGTCGCTGGAGCGCCTGGGCCGGCTGCGGCCCGCCTTTCGCAAGGGCGGCTCGGTGACTGCCGGCAACTCCTCGACCCTCAACGACGGCGCGGCGGCGATGTTCGTCGTGAGCGCCGCCGCCGCCGACCGCCACGGCTTGACCCCCGTCGCTCGCGTCGTCGCCGGCGCGGCGGCCGGGGTGGACCCCGAGGTGATGGGGATCGGCCCCGTGCCGGCCACGCGCAAGGCGCTGCGCCGCGCGGACTGGTCCCTCGAAGACCTCGATCTCATCGAGCTCAACGAGGCCTTCGCGGCCCAGTCCCTCGCCTGCATCGGCGAGCTGGGCTTGGACGAGGAGCGAACCAACACCCTGGGCGGCGCCATCGCCCTGGGACACCCGCTGGGCATGTCCGGCGCCCGCGTCCTGGTGACCCTGGTCCATGCCCTGCGCGCCCGGGGGGGCGGACGCGGCCTGGCGACGCTGTGCGTGGGCGTCGGCCAGGGCGTGGCCACGGTCGTCGAGACGGTTGGGTAGCGCGAGGACCCAGGCCCCGCCCGTACGCTTCATCCACACGGCGGATTGGCAGCTCGGATACCGGGCCGCCTGGATCGCGGGCGACGCGGGTGCGCGGGTGCGCGACGCCCGGCTGCAGGTCATCCGCCGCATCGGCGAGATCGCACGCGAGGAGGAGGCCGCCTTCGTCGTCGTCGCGGGCGACGTGTTCGAGCACCACGGCCTCAAGCCGGACACGGTCCACAAGGCGCTCGACGCCATGGCCAGCATCGGCGTGCCTGTGTTCCTGCTGCCCGGCAATCACGACCCGTGGACCCCCCACTCGCTGTGGCGCTCCCGCCGCTGGGCATCGGAGTGGCCGGACAACGTGACGCTGCTCGGCGACCGCGAGCCCGTCGAAGGCCCAGGCGGCGCCTGGCTCTTCCCCTGTCCGCTCCTCGAACGGCACACCCTCGACGACCCCACGGAGCACCTGTCGGCGGAGCTGGGCCCGAGCGACGTGGTGCGCATCGGGATCGCCCACGGCGGGGTGCGCGAGATCCTTGAGGGCCTGCGGGGGGGCGACGACGAGCAGGCGCGCACCAACGAGGTGTCCGCCGACGCCGCCGAGCGAGGCGACCTGTACTACCTGGCCTTGGGCGACTGGCACAGCCCGCTCCAGGTCGGTGATCGCACTTGGTACTCCGGCACCCCCGAGCCCACCCGGTTCAAGGAGCGGGACCCGGGGCACGTGCTGGTCGTCGACATCGCCAAGCACGGCGCAACTCCGGAGGTCCGCCCCGTGCGGGTGGCCGGCCTGGCTTGGCTCAAGCACGAGTTCGAGCTGGACGACGCCGACGACATCCCGCCGGTCACCGACTGGCTCGACGGCCTGCCGGACAAGGCGGAGACGCTCGTCGAGCTCACGCTGGCGGGCGGCCTGGACGCGACGGACCGGGCCGCGCTGCAGCAGGCGCTGGCCCGTGCCCGGGCCAGATTGCGGGTGCTGTCGGTGCGCGACGACGCCCTGCGCGCCCGCATGGCGGACGAGGACCTGGACGCCATCGCCACGGAGGGCTGGGTCCGCGAGGTCATCGACGTGCTGCGCAGCGACGAGCCCGGCGGCTCGCGCGCCGCGGCGGACCGGGCCCTGCACCTGCTCTGGCGGATGCACGCCGACGTTCGGGCGGAGGCCCCGTGAAGGGCCTGGTGGTCACGCGACTCAAGGTCGCAGACCTCGGCCCCCTGCGAGGCGTGGTCGACGTCGGGGAGCTCGACCCGGCGCTCACCCTCATCACGGGCGACAACGAGACGGGCAAGTCCACGCTCGTGCAGGGGATGCGGGCGGCGCTGTTCGAGAATCACGCGGCGGGCCACCAGGGGCTGAAGGACCTGCAGACCCACGGGACCAGGCTCGCCCCCCAGGTCTGGGTCGAGTTCGCCGTCGGTGACGTCGCCTACACCCTGCACAAGCGCTTCCTGACCAAGCCGGCGGCCCTGCTCACCGAGGGCGGCAGCGGCGACTCCTGGGAGGGGCCCGAGGCGGAAGCCCGGCTCCAGGAGCTGCTCGACTCCAACCCCGCTGGCCGTCAGGGCGCCCGCGCCGAACATATGGGCGTCTGGGGGCTCCTCTGGGTGACCCAGGACGAGGCGGCGTTCTCCGACCCGGGCAAGGAGCTGCCTCCGGAGATCAAGGGGCAGCTTCAGGAGGCCATCGGCCGGCAGGTCGCAACGGTGCTCGGGGGGCGGGACGGCGAGAAGCTGAGGACCGCCATCGGTGAGCGGTTCGCTCGCTACTTCACCCCGACGGGCCGGGAGACGGGCGAGCTGGCATCCCACCGGCAGGAGGCGGCCACGGCGCTCGCCCGGGTCACCGAGATCGAGGCGGCCGTCGCCCTGGTCGAGGAGTGGGCCGGGCAGCGCGAGTCGGACTCTTCCCAGCTCAAGGCGTTGTGCCGCGACCAGGACGACCGCCAGGCGAAGCTCGACGGCGCCCGGACCGCCACGAGCAAGGCGAAGACCCTGCAGGCCGAGGCCCGCGCCGCGTCCGAGGTGGCCCTCGCGCGCACCGCGGCGGCGGAGCAGGCCGAGGAGGCGCTGGCGCGGCGCCAGGGCCTGCTCGCCGAGGTCGTGGACGCGGCAGAGCAGGTGTCCAAGTCCGCCGACGCCCACACGGAGCTCGACGCCCAGCTGGCCGCGTTGCAGCTGGCCGCCGACGCCCGGACCCGGCAGCGGCTGTCGCAAGCGGAGGACGTCTCCGCGGACCTGGCGAAGGCCGGCGGGGGGCTCGGCGAGGAGACGCTGGGACGGCTGCGGGCGCTTCACGCCGAGCTGCAGGCCCGACTAGCCGAGCTCGAGGCGGTCGGCACGCGCCTGACCGTGACGAGCGAGGACTCGACCCAGTCGTGGACGGTCGGGCGACAGCGCACGCTGACCGTCACCGGGATCGGCGAGGTCGCCGTCACGCCATCGAGGGAGGGGCTGGCCGACGCCGTGGAGGCGGCGCGAGAGGGGCGCTCGCTCCTCGCAGCCAGCCTGCACTCCGCCGGCGGCGAGGACCTCGACGCCGTGCGCGCGCTGCGGCGGGAGCGGGTGCGCGCCGAGGTCGAGCTCGACCGGTTGACGGCGCGACTCGCTGAGCTGGCACCCGACGGTGTCGCGGCCTTGGCTGAGGCTGTCGGGGAGCTGCGGGCTGCGACCAAGGCCGCACTGGCCGCGGCGGAGCAGGCCGCCAAGCTCGGCAAGCGGCGGGACAAGCTGACCGGATCGCTGGCTGCCAACCCCGCGACTCCAGAAGCGGCGGAGCGCCTGTGGGAGCTGGACCGGCAGGCCACGGTGTCCCGCTCGACCGCGGACGCCATCGCCCCCACCGTCGAGGTGTCGGCCCTCGCGGATTTCGCGCTCACCGTCGACGACGCAGACGCCACCTCGCTGAGCACCGGTGACCAGACCCGGATCCGCGCCACGGCGGCGACGTCGCTGCGCATCGGTGACGTGGCCCGGGTGTCCGTGGTCCCCGGCGGCGAGGACCTGACCCGGGTCGCGGCCGAGGCCGCGGCCTTCGAGGCTGAGCGGGCGGCGGCGTTGGAGCAGCTGGGCGCCGCGACCGCCGACGAGGCGAAGGCGCTGGCCAGGGCGTGGCGTGAGGACCGCGCAGCCCTCGACGATCTGGGCGACCGGCTCCGGGAGCTCGACGAGGCCGCGACCGCGCCCCAGCGAGATCTCGCAGCCGAGGAGCGCCGCCTGGCAGAGGCCGAGGGGTTGGCCAAACAGGCCGAGGGGGTCCGCCGCTCCCTCGAAGACCAGCCGGTGACCGAGCAGGCCCTCGGGCGGGTGGAGGACCTGGCCAGGGCCCTGGCCGGCCATGACGCAGTCGTCGCCGAGCGGGCCGCCCGCGTCGATGGCCCGGGCGGCCTCGCCGGGGTGGTCGCCGGCGTGCGGCGGTCCGAACAGCTCAAGGACGGTGGCACCTGGGAGCTCGTCCCGGGCGAGGGGGGCGCCCCGGCCGACATCGCGTGGGCCCGGGCCCACGAGGAGCTGGAGTCCGCCCTGGCCGACGCGCAGGTGCCGAGCCTCGAGGAGGCGGAGCGCGCCGGACGACGTGCGGAGGAGCGCCGCCACCTGCAGGCCCGCCTGCAGGATCTCGCACCCGACGGCCTGCCGGCGCTGCAGGAAGACGTCGCGGCCCTGTCCGAGGGCGACCCCGGCGACGGACTCGAGCCGACGCCGGACGCCGAGCAGCTCGCGGCGGTCTTCGGGGCCCGCGTGCAGGCCCACGACGACGGCCACAAGGCGCTCGAGGGCCGCCATGAGGCGCTGGACAAGTCGCTGCGGGACGCCCGAGGCCAGGCCCAGGACGACGCCCTGCGGGACGAGCGGAGCCGCGCCCGGACGGCGGCGCAGGTCGCCGCCGAGGCCGCTGGCCGGGCCAACGCCGCCCTCGAGGCCAGCTCGGCGGAGCTCCTCGAAGACGATCTGGCGCGGGCCGAGGGTGCCCTCGCGGCCGCCCGGGAGCAGGAGGACGAGCTGCGGCGGCGCATCACCGAGCTCGACACCCGGCTGGCCGACGCCGCCGCGGAGGGCCACTTCGAGGAGCTCGGCGAAGCGCAGGCCGTGAGCGCGGCCGCCCAGGACCGGTTGGCGAGGACCGCGGCGGACGCCGAGGCGACCCGCATGCTGCAGGAGGCCGTCGAGGCGAGGTACGCCGAGTCCCAGCGTCGCTTCCTGGCGCCGGTCGTGCGCGAGGCCACCCCCTATCTACAGCTGATCCGCCCTGGCTCGAGCCTGAAGATGAGCCCGGATCTGACCGTCGCATCGGTCGTCCGGAAGGGCGCGGCCGACCCTGACGGCGAGGCCTGGGACCGCCTGTCCGGCGGCACCCGTGAGCAGCTGTCGGTCATCGTGCGTTTGGCGCTCGCCCGGGTCCTCGCGAGGGATCAACGCCCCCTGCCGCTCATCCTCGACGACACTTTGGGCTGGACCGACGACCGTCGCCTCGAGCACATGGCCCGGATCCTCCGCAACGCCAGCAAGGAGCTGCAGATCATCGTGCTGACCTGCCACCCGAGCCGGTTCCACGGCCTCGGTCAGATCCGGACCATCCCGCTGGACGAGCTCGCTCGGAAGGCCCGCGAGCAGATTGAGGAGGCCGACTCCGCCTGACAGCTGAGGCGCGCTACCGGCGGCGCTCGATGCTCACCTCCGGGACCGTGTCCGCGTAGGCCGGCCGGAGCCAGGCCGCCATGCCGGCGTCGTCCTTGAGGTACAGGGCGGCCCAGGCGGTCACGTAGGTGTTGATGATGGCGTAGCCCCGGTCGATGTCGAGGAGCGCCTCGTTGTTGCAGAGCTCGTTCAGCGTCGGGATGAGGGGCGTGATGGGGATCCGGCAGATGTCGGTGAAGCCCATGTGGCCCAGGCTCTCGATCTCCACCTTGAGCACGGGCGGATCCACCGCGTCGTACAGCGGGCGCAGATCGTTGCGGGTGTACTCGTCGATGGTGCCGCCCATGAGCAGCACCGGGCCCGCGTCGCCGCCGACGTCGGCGAGGCCTTCGTCGCCGAACGCCGCATAGCCGCCCGGCGCCAGGGCCAGGACGGCCTCGAACTCGGGGGCGTTGTCCGGGGGGCCGACGACCTCGCCCTCGGGCCAGAAGCCGATGTACGGGCAGAACACGTCGCCGGCGATCCCGGCCTCGCAACGCGCCAGCGCAGCGTCGCGATCGACCACGCCGCCGGCCAGGAAGAGCGCTGTGAAGCCGCCGAAGGAGTGGCCGCTCACGCCCACCCGGGCCACGTCTATCATCCCGTTGAGCGGGCCACCCTCCTCGGCCGACAGGGCCAGGGCCTGATCCCACGCGTACATCAGGTCGTTGGGGCGCTGGCGGGCCACCTCAGCGACCTGCTCGTCGGACGCCCCGAAGTCGAACAGCGTGTTGCCCTGGTGGTTGGGGGCCACCACCACGAACCCGTGGCTGGCCAGGTGCTCCATGAGGGTGAACGACTGGAAGCTCACGCCCTGGAAGCCGTGGGAGAACAGGATCGTCGGGTAGGGCGCCCCCGAGACGTCGGCGGCGCCTTCGTCTGAGGCCTGCCCCTCCAGCGTGAAGCCCAGGTTGAAGTAGACCGCCTGATCGCCGCCGGGCTACGCCGGGTACCACACGCGCGTCCAGACGGCCCGCCCCCTGGCCTCGTCATTCCAGAAGTACTCGCGGCTGCCGACCTGGTACGGGCCCCAGCCCGTGGGCTCGTGGTCCACCGGCGGGAGCGGGCCGTCGATGATCTCGCCTTCGCCCTCGCCCTCGCCCTCGCCTGCCCCGTCGAGCTCGCCTTCCCCTTCACCCCCACCGCCGGCGGGATCTTCACCCTCACCCTCGCCGCCGCCGACCTCGCCCTCACCTTCACCGCCGCCGACGCCGCCCGGGCCCTCACCCTCGCCTTCGCCGGGATCCCCCTGCGCCCCACCGGGCTCACCCTCACCTTCTCCCCCTGGGGGGTCGCTGTCCTCACCACCGCCCGCGGGTTCACCCTCGCCCTCTCCGACGACGGCCGGGCCATCACCCGCGCCATCGCCACCGTCCGAGTCGGAGCACCCCCCGGCCAGCAGCCCCAAGACCAGACTCAGACTCAGTCGGATTGCCATGCGATCTCCTCCACGCCCGCCCTGGCGTTGGCTACACGAGAGAGTACGAATAGCAGGTCCGACATCCGGTTGAGCCACCGAACCGCCGCTTCCGACGCCTCGCCCTCCCGCTGCAGCCCCACCACCAGCCGCTCGGCCCGCCGGCATACGGTCCGCCCATGATGCAGGTGCGCCGCCACCAGGGCCCCCCCCGGCAGGATGAATGACGCCAGCGCAGGCAGCTCCGCCTCCCCGGCGTCGATGTGCCCCTCCAGCGCCGCCACGTCGGCGTCGCCCATTCGGCGAACGGTCGCCTTGCCACCGTCGGGCGTCGCAAGGTCGCTGCCCAGCACGAAGCAGGCCTCCTGCAGCTGCTCGAGCAGCCCGGACAGGCCCGGGTCGTCGCACGCCGCACGGGCCACGCCCAGGATTGCGTTGAGCTCGTCGACCGCCCCGTACGCCTCGACCCGCGGGTGGTCCTTGTCGACCCGGCCGCCGCCGAACAGCCCGGTCGTACCGTCGTCCCCGGTGCGCGTGTAGATCCTCACGGGCGCACCCCAAGCTCCTCGCGAGCGGCGCCGTGGTGGCCGTCCACCTCGTCGAGGTACATGCGGAGGATGTCGCCTCTGGTGAGGCGGTCCGCCACCCGGATGACCGAAAAGGCCGCCTCGTCCGACCGGACCCCCGTGCGATCCTCGCCGGGGTCGATCTCCCGGCTCGACAGCCAGTCCGCCAGCTGCCCCGGTGCGTCGACGAGGCAGGAGCGGAAGTCCGCCTCGTCCCACGACTCGCCGGGCAGCCTGTCGCCCAGGGAACGGATGAGCTCGCCGGCGTACACCCCCGCGTGGCGGGTGAGCTTGCCTCCGAAGAACCGTTGGATT
>PVBE012731872.1_pt1 | contig 24080 bp, 27 predicted proteins | sample 1631181 | NCBI WGS metagenome assembly PVBE01 (sample SAMN08397723, study PRJNA350692) | Marine metagenome, whole genome shotgun sequencing project. | isolation source: water | place: Pacific Ocean | collected 2012-04 | reverse complement strand
TTTCGTCACCGGGTTGAACAGCGCGACGTTCGATATGTGTATCGGCGCTTCTTTCTCGATAATTCCACCGGCCATACCCGCCTGGGGGTTGGGTTTCGTATGACGTTTGACGACGTGCACGCCCTCGACGAGCACGCGGTTCTCGTCTAAGACGCGCAGCACCGTACCGCGTTTACCCTTGTCTCTGCCGGACCGAACGTAAATTTCGTCGCCTTTCCTTATTCTTTTCATGCCGGCCACCCTGACTCAAAGAACTTCTGGTGCGAGCGAGACGATCCGCATGAAACGTTCCGTCCGCAATTCGCGAGTAACGGGTCCGAAAATCCGTGTGCCGATCGGTTGCAACTGCTTGTCCAGCAGCACCGCCGCGTTGCCATCGAAACGAATAAGCGACCCGTCCGGGCGCCGCACGCCTTTTCGCGTTCGCACCACGACGGCCTCGAATACTTCTCCCTTTCTCACTTTTCCCCTCGGTATCGCTTCCTTGACGGTGACCTTTATAACATCGCCGATATTCGCGTACCGGCGCCGGGATCCACCCAATACCTTAATGCACATCAAGCGGCGCGCGCCGCTGTTGTCGGCCGCATCAAGCATCGATTGCATTTGTATCATTCTGGCTGTCTCCGCCGTACCCGCTCGATTCTGCTTTAAACCTGTGGCGCGCGCTGCAGCACTTTCTGCAGCCGCCAAAATTTCCTCTTAGAAAGCGGGCGGCACTCTTCGATCGCCACGGTGTCGCCTTCATTGCACTCGTTATTCTCGTCGTGAGCCAACAACTTGGTCGAGCGTCGAATATATTTCTTGTATAGAGGGTGTTCGACCTGACGCTCAACGAGAACCGAAATTGTCTTTTCCATTCGGTTACTCACAACCTCACCGACGACTGTCTGAGCCCTGCTACCGTGATCACTCATGCTGCGTTATCCAATTTCTTTTCGCCGAGAACGAATTTAATGCGCGCAATGTCGCGCCGAACTTCACCAAACTGACTCGATCGAGGCGGCTGCCCCGACCCCGCTTGCATACGAAGGTTGAATTGTTCGCGCCGCTTTTCGAGCAATAATTCGTTCAACTGCTCCGCAGTTTTCTCGCGTAGTTCTTTTGCTTTCATTACATCAATTTCCGCGTGGCAAATTTCGTTCTAACTGGGAGCTTTGCGCCCGCGAGCCGAAATGCTTCGCGCGCGAGTTCTTCTCCAACGCCCTGCATTTCGTACAACACTGTGCCCGGTTTGACCACGGCCACCCAATACTCGACGTTACCCTTGCCTTTTCCTTGACGGACTTCGAGAGGCTTCTTCGATATCGGCTTGTCCGGAAACACCCGGATCCAAACTTTCGCGCCACGTTTTACGTGCCGGGTAATCGCGCGCCTGGCGGCCTCTACTTGTCGGGCCGTTAACCGGCCACGCGTCGTGGCTTGCAGGCCGTATTCTCCAAAGCTTACCTTGCTGCCGCGGAGCGCCAAACCCCGATTTCGACCCTTCTGTTGCTTCCTGAACTTTGTTGTTTTCGGTTGTAACACGACTTAGCTCCCAGCTGCGGCAGTTGCTTCTGAAGATTCTTCTTCCGGTTCTTCAGCCCGCTGGATGATCTCGCCTTTGAATATCCAGACTTTCACCCCAATCACGCCGTAAGTCGTGCTAGCCTCCGCCAGACCATAGTCGATATCGGCGCGCAGCGTGTGCAATGGTACTCGACCTTCTCGATACCACTCGGACCGAGCTATTTCCGCACCGTTGAGCCGGCCGGCGACGTTGATTTTGATCCCCTGTGCGCCGAGACGCATCGAATTGGAGACTGCCCGTTTCATCGCTCGGCGAAACATGATCCGGCGCTCCAGTTGCTGTGCCACCGACTCGGCAACGAGATAGGCGTCGAGTTCCGGCTTGCGGATTTCCTCCACGCTGATATGCGCCGGGATCCCCAAAAGCGCAGTCACCTGCTTTCTCAATGATTCGATGTCTTCGCCTTTCTTACCGATCACGATGCCCGGGCGAGCCGTATGGACTACGATGCGCGCATTGTGTGCCGGACGTTCGATCTGAATGCGGCTCACCGACGCGTGCGCAAGTTTCTTACGTAGAAATTCTCGTATTTCCAGATCGGCGTTGAGATAATTCGCATAATTCTTCGTATCGGCGTACCACGTCGACGTCCAGTCCTTGACGATGCCGAGACGAATGCCGTATGGGTGAACTTTTTGTCCCATTCTTATTGCCCCGTTTCTGCGACGGCCACGGTGACGTGACTCATGCGTTTTAATATCTTGTTTGCCCTTCCGCGGGCCCGAGGGCGCCATCGTTTCATCGTCGGTCCCTCGTCAATCATGATCTCACTGACGGTCAATTCGTCCACGTCCGCCGCGTCGTTGTGCTCGGCATTGGCGATAGCGGATTCCAGAACTTTCTTGATGATTTTCGCAGCTTTCTTATTGCTGAACGTCAATAGGTTTATGGCGCTATCCACGGGCAAACCGCGTATCTGGTCGGCGACCAACCGAACCTTCTGTGCGGAAATTTTCGCATTCCTGAGTTTTGCGACCGTAGCCATCGGATTACCTCGCTATTTCGCCTTCCGATCCGCCGAGTGTCCGCGAAACGTCCGCGTCGGTGCGAATTCGCCGAGCTTATGCCCAACCATGTTCTCGCTTATATATACCGGCATATGCTGGCGGCCGTTGTGCACAGCGATCGTCAAGCCAACCATATCCGGAACGATCATCGAACGCCGCGACCATGTCTTGATCGGCCGCTTGTCGTTATTCGCCCGCGACGCGTCAACTTTTTGCTGCAGATGATGATCTACGAACGGACCCTTTTTTATGGAACGTGGCATAACTGACTCCGCGGCTAGCGCTTATTGCGTCGGCGAACAATGAATTGGTCGGTTCGCTTGTTTGTTCGCGTCTTGTGACCTTTAGTCGGCTGTCCCCACGGAGAAACGGGGTGTCGGCCACCAGAACTGCGGCCCTCGCCGCCGCCGTGCGGGTGGTCGACCGGATTCATTGCGACGCCCCTAACGGTCGGCCGTACGCCTCGCCAACGTTTGGCACCAGCCTTACCGAGCGATCGCAAGGAGTGTTCAGAGTTACCGACCTCGCCAATCGTTGCCCGACATTCGATCGGTATTTTTCGCATTTCGCCCGACCGCAAGCGTAACGTCGCGGTAGCGCCTTCACGCGCTACATACTGAATACCAGCCCCGGCGCTGCGCCCAATCTGCGCACCCTTTTTTGGTTTGAGTTCGACACAGTGAACGATCGTCCCGACCGGTATATTTCGCAACGGTAAACAGTTTCCAGTCTGAATCGGCGCATCGGAACCGGACCGAACAGTGTCACCCGCGGTCAAACCCTTCGGCGCGATGATGTATTGTCGCTCGCCGTCCGCGTATAACAGCAACGCGATGTGCGCCGAACGATTAGGGTCGTATTCCAGGCGCTCCACTTTCGCCGGGATCCCGTCCTTCCGTCGCTTGAAATCGATCCGGCGGTAGCGTTGTTTGTGCCCGCCGCCGCGGTGGCGTACCGTAATTCGCCCGTCGTTGTTACGACCCGAAGTGCGCTTTTGGGGCTCGAGCAACGGCCCATAGGGCTCGCCTTTGTGTAACTCAGGCGTAACCACCCGAACACTTCCGCGCCGCCCGGGCGATGTCGGTTTCGATTTTATCAGAGCCATGATCCGCTAGTTCCTTACTCTTCAATCACCCGCCAAGAAATCTATGTCGAAGCCCGATTCGAGTTTGACGTAAGCCTTTTTCCACGCTTGTCGAACGCCGACACTGCCACGGAAAGAACGCGTCTTGGCGGGAACATTCGAAACCTGCACTCTTTCTACTTTAACGCTGAAAAGTTCTTCGACCGCCGCCTTGATCTCAGGTTTCGTCGCATCCGAAAGGACCCGAAAAACGTACTGGCGGTTTTCATCGGCCGCACGCGTCGCTTTCTCCGAAATTTTGGGTTCCACTAGAACCTGCATCAGCCGTTCTCGGTTCATTTCAGACGCTCTTCGATCCGCGCCAACGCAGCTTGTGAAATCACGATTTTTTCATATGCCAAAAGCATGGCGGGGTCGACGGTTGCGACGTCGACGAGACCAACCCAGTAAAGATTGCGCGCGGCGAGATAAAGGTTCTCCGTAACATCTTCGGCAACTATTAGGACGTCGCTCGCCTCGAAATGCTTCAGTACGGAAACCAGCGCCTTGGTTTTTGGCTCTGTCATTTCGCAGGAATCCACGACCACTATGCGCTCCTGGCGCAACAACTCCGAGAATATCGAACAGAGCGCATTACGGTACATCTTACGATTGACCTTTTGCGCATAATTTCTCGGAGAAGCGGCAAAACTCACTCCGCCTCCGCGCCATATAGGGCTGCGGATCGTACCGGCGCGCGCTCGGCCGAGACCCTTTTGGCGAAACGGTTTAGCACCGCCGCCGCGTACCGCTGCGCGACTCTTGTTCGCTTTTGTGCCGCGACGTCCGCCAGCGAAATACGCTGTCACTATCTGGTGGACCAACGATTCATTGTACGCCCGGGCGAAAACGTCTTCCGATAGTGCGACGTTCCCCGCCAAATCACCGCTAGAAAACGACCGGATCTGCAGTTCCATGATTACTTAGTTTCCACGCGTCTTAACCGAGGGTTTAATCATGAGGTCGCCGCCTTTGGCGCCGGGAACGGCCCCCTTGATCATTAGAAGATTTCGTTCGTTGTCGACCCGCACGATTTCCAATCCCTGTATCGTGCGACGCGCATTCCCCATTTGACCGGACATACGCTTGCCTTTGAATACGCGGCCCGGCGTCTGGCACTGCCCGATCGAACCCGGAACCCGATGTGCCAATGAATTGCCGTGGGTGGCGTCACCCATACTGAAATTGTGACGCTTAACGACACCAGCATAGCCCTTACCGATTGTCGTACCCGTTACGTCCACCGTCTGGCCGGCCTCAAACAAATCGGCCTTTAGCTCCGATCCGGCTTCGAGGCTTTCTGCTTCACTTTCGTCGACACGGAATTCCCACAGCCCTCGGCCTGCTTCCACCGCGCTCTTCCCAAATTCCCCCGATTCTGGTTTGTTGATCCGGTTGCGGTGTCGCGCCCCCGCCGTAATCTGTATGGCGCTGTAGCCATCGGTTTGCGCGGTTTTGATCCGAGTAATCCGATTCGGCGCGACTTCCACCACGGTTACCGGGATCGACTCGCCGTCTTCGGAAAACAGCCGCGTCATTCCGCATTTTTGTCCAATTAATCCGAGTGCCATACCGGGTCGCTCCCGATGTTCTAATTGAGCTTGATCTGGACGTCGACACCGGCGGCCAGGTCGAGTTTCATCAGCGCGTCAACGGTTTTATCCGTCGGATTTACGATATCGAGTAAGCGCTTGTGCGTACGAATCTCATATTGATCCCGCGCGTCCTTGTTAACGTGGGGCGATATGAGCACGGTAAACCGCTCCTTTTTTGTCGGCAACGGAATCGGACCCTTCACCTGAGCGCCGGTACGCTTGGCGGTTTCAACGATCTCCCGGGTCGATTGATCGATCAACCGATGATCAAACGCCTTCAGCCGAATTCTAATTACCTGTTGGTCCATATTTCCGCTTCACTTTGTGTTAACAGGATCGTCGTCCAGGTCGCAATACCGTTACCGGCCCCGGGGGCGTCTTTCCTGGATCGTCGATTACTCTATGATCTTCGAAACCACTCCCGCACCAACCGTGCGCCCGCCTTCCCGGATCGCAAATCGCAATCCATCCTCCATCGCGATTGGATTGATCAACTTTACTTCTACCTTTACGTTGTCTCCAGGCATTACCATCTCAACGCCTTCAGGCAACTCCACCGCACCCGTTACGTCCGTCGTCCGAAAATAAAATTGCGGACGGTAATTGTTGAAAAACGGGGTGTGCCGCCCTCCTTCGTCTTTCGACAACACGTAAACCTCCGCCTCAAAATGAGTGTGCGGATTCACCGAACCAGGGACACACAGTACCTGCCCTCGTTCTACCTCGTCTCGCTTCGTTCCCCGCAACAATACCCCAACGTTGTCTCCAGCCTGTCCTTCGTCCAACAGCTTGCGGAACATCTCTACTCCCGTGCACGTCGTCTTCGTCGTCTCTTTGATCCCGACGATCTCGATCTCGTCTCCAACATGCACTACGCCGCGTTCTACACGGCCCGTCACTACCGTTCCTCGTCCACTGATCGAAAATACGTCCTCTATCGGCAGCAAAAACGGTTGATCTACAGGTCGCTCAGGCAGCGGTATGTAGCTATCCATCGCTTCTACCAACTTCGCCACCGACGGCATCCCTAGCTCGCTCTCGTCTCCCTCTAACGCCTTTAATGCGCTTCCCACCACCACCGGCGTATCGTCTCCAGGAAACTGATACAGATCCAACAGCTCGCGAACCTCCATCTCTACCAGTTCCAGCAACTCCGCATCATCCACCATGTCCGCCTTATTCAGGTACACCACGATGTACGGAACTCCTACCTGCCGCGCCAACAAAATGTGCTCTCGCGTCTGCGGCATCGGCCCATCCGCCGCGCTGCATACCAGGATCGCACCGTCCATCTGTGCCGCTCCCGTGATCATGTTCTTCACGTAGTCCGCGTGCCCCGGACAGTCAACATGCGCGTAGTGTCGATTGTCGCTCTCGTACTCAACGTGCGCCGTCGCTATCGTGATGCCCCGCTCGCGCTCCTCCGGCGCGTTATCTATCTGATCGTACCCCTTTGTCTCCCCGCCGTATTTCGACGCCGATATCAAGGTCAACGCCGCCGTTAACGTCGTCTTACCGTGATCCACGTGACCGATCGTTCCTACGTTTACGTGCGGCTTTGTTCTTTCAAATTTCTCCTTCGACATTTCGACCCCCGTACTAATCAGGAATTACTGTCCTCGCCCACTTCAGCGGATGGTTTTCTCGAGTACGCGCTGGCAAAGGCGCCCTCAAAATTCACGGAATTGCCGGTACGACGCTGAAGGTTTCCGTACAACGCTCATTCATCCGCCGGCAAATTACTTTTGCTTGATCATTCTCGCAGTCTTCACCGAGCGTTCTCCGCCTTCCAAGATGAGCCCACCTCCGGAATTGGAGCCCACAACCGGATTTGAACCGGTGACCTCTTCCTTACCAAGGAAGTGCTCTACCGACTGAGCTATGTGGGCAATTGAGCAATAAAGTCGAAGGTGCAAAGCACTCAAGACGATCATCGCCGGGCACATCCGAACAATATGGCGACGTTCACTTTAGTATCTTTGAACCTTCAACTTTTTCACTCAATTGGAGCGGGTGATGGGAATCGAACCCACATCATCAGCTTGGAAGGCTGAGGTTCTACCGTTGAACTACACCCGCCATATTCCGGACACCAGCGGTTAGCTCTTGCACAATTCAACGCACCCCTACCACGCCCTCAATAACGCGTGGCGCGCTCTCAAACCCGGAGGCCGCCGCCCGCCGGCTGCGGCGTGCCCGCAACCCGTATCGCCCAATCCTATCGCCTCTTGGTGGAGGGGGTAGGATTCGAACCTACGAAGGCTGAGCCGGCAGATTTACAGTCTGCTCCCGTTGACCGCTTGGGTACCCCTCCAAAACGTTAGCAGGAAATTGTCGGAATTTTCGCGGGTTATGTCAACCGGCCCTACCGTTCAATCGACCGACCGTAAAGAAAGCGCCCATCATTGAATCGCGGAATCGCGCCCCCATACCGGGACCGGCAGATCGCGCTGGCAGCACGGCCTATGAAGGAAAATATTCATGCAATTCAAAGCATAAGCGAATGAGCGTCGAGCTGTTAAGCAATACGGACTAAATCACCGCCGCAGCAACAACCCGCTGCGCGCATCGCGGATCCGGGTCGCCCGCCCCGGAGTAATCAGGTCACCGGCTAGGTAGAAGTCGACCTCGCGGCCGAAATAACCGCGAACCCGCGCCAAGTTCAACGCCGGCTTGCGGCCCGGCGGATTCGCGCTCGTGGAAACGATCGGCCCTACCGCGGCACAGATTCTGGCCAGTTGCCGGTGTGCCGTGACCCGCACCGCAATGGTGCGATCTTCGCCGCGCAGCCACCGCGGCGCAGCGGGCGCCACCGGAAATACCCAAGTTTCAGGTCCCGGCCAACTCGCTAAAACCTCCTCCAGCGCCGTCCCTTGCGGGTGTAATGCGCGGCTGATCTGCGCAAAGTCCGCAACGACGACAATGAAACGCTTATTCTTGGCGCGACCCTTTAGCGCCGCCAGGCGGGCGCAGGCCCCCTGGTCGAAGGCCCGGCATCCGAGCCCGAAAACGCCCTCAGTGGCCTGCGCGATGACTCGCCCGCGCCGTAATTCGCGAATCGCCGCTGACTCGAGCCACCAACGCACCGGTCTTCTTCAGCGCTTGAGCGCGGCGTCCTTTTCCAGAACTGCCCGGCTGTTGACCGCTCGCTCCGACCGGACTTCAGCGCTCAAAGTATCATCGTTCAAGGCTAGGATCTGCGCGGCCAGGTAAGCGGCATTCTTGGCTCCGGCTTTGCCGATCGCGACACACGAGACCGGGATCCCGCCGGGCATCTGCACCGTCGACAGCAGCGCGTCCAAACCGTTCAGAGGACCGACATCCATCGGCACCCCGATCACCGGCTTAATCGTTTGAGCGGCGACCGCACCGGCGAGATGGGCAGCCAACCCGGCTCCCGCAATGAATACGGCGCAGCCGCGTTGATCGGCATCGCGAACGTATTCGCGGGTTTCATCTGGGGTGCGGTGTGCGGACTTGATGTTCACTTCATAAGGGATCCCGAAACTGTCCAATACATCCAATGCCGAGCGCATCGTTGACAGATCGGAATCGGACCCCATCAAAATCGCTACGAATCTACCTGTTTGAGACATAAGCACAATAACCAATTCAAATTGCCGAACCGCGCCCTGCGCGCCGCCGACAGGGATCGGCTTGAAGTTCCCCGCAGAGCCCCAACCTCTTAGACCGGCAGCCGGGCCCCGAGGGTTAACCGCTCAATCGGTGGTCTTCTTCTTCTTAGCCGCGCGTTTACGTTTCGGTCGCGTTTTCGCGTTGGCCAATAGCTCCACGCATTCTTCGACGCTGAGCGAATCCGGTTCCCTTTCCTTGGGTACCCGAGCGTTCTTCTTGCCGTCGGTAACATAGGGTCCGTAACGGCCCTTCAGGATCTTAATGTTCTCTTCTGAAAATATCTTGATTTCACGTTCCGCGTCTGCCTTCTTCTTCTCCTCGACCAGTTCGAGTGCCCGTTCGAGAGAAATGGTGTAGGGGTCCTCGTCCTTCTTCAGGGACACGAACTTGGAACCGTACTTTACATACGGCCCGAATCGACCGACATTGGTCGAAATTGGCAGCCCATCAGGAGATTCGCCCAACTCTCGCGGCAATTTCGTGAGTTCCAGGGCCTCTTCCAAGGTGATCGAATCCAAGCGCTGTCCCGGCTGCAACCCATAGAACTGAGGCTTCTCCTCGTCCTCGGCAGTACCGATTATGACGTACGGGCCGTACCTCCCCATCCGCGCCGAGACCGGTTTACCGCTTTTCGGATCGGTCCCCAACTCCCGGGCCTGATTCGCTTCCTGACGGGATACGTTGGTATCTTTGTCCTCGACGGTCGCGTTGAAGGGCACCCAGAAATCCTTCAGCAACGGCAACCAATCCTTTTCGCCGCGAGAGACAGCGTCGAGGTCGTCTTCCAACCGGGCGGTAAAGTCGTAATCGACATAGCCGCCGAAATGATTGGTCAGAAATGCGTTGACAATGCGCCCGATATCCGTCGGATAAAACCGTTTGGATTCGAGTTCCGCATACTCCCTGTTAAGCAGCGTCGAAATGATTGACGCATAAGTGGAAGGTCGGCCTATCCCATGTTCTTCCAGGGTCTTGACGAGAGATGCTTCGGAATAGCGCGGTGGCGGTTCGGTAAAATGCTGGTCCGCCCGGATATCTTTCAGATCGAGGACTTGCCCTGGTTCGAGCGGCGGCAGCATTTTTTCGTCGCCGACCGGTTCGTCATCGGTACCTTCCCGATATACTGACATGAACCCGGGATTTTTGACGGTCGATCCGTTGGCACGAAACAACCCCGCTTCCCCGCAGCTCAAGTCGGCCGCAACCGTATCTATCGTCGCGTGGATCATTTGGCTCGCGACGGTTCGCTTCCAGATCAGATCGTAGAGTTTATTCTGATCATCGGTGAGAAAACCCTTTATTTCAGCCGGGATGTGTTTCGCCGAAGTAGGCCGAATTGCCTCGTGAGCTTCTTGCGCGTTTTTCGAACGAGTCTTGTATACGGGCGGTTTGGCCGGAACTTCGGTCGCACCGTACCGCTCGGCAATGAAATCTCGGATTTCGGCGACGGCCTCCTGCGCGAGATTAACCGAATCGGTACGCATATAAGTTATCAACCCTTCGCTGCCGCTGCCGATGTCGATACCTTCGTACAACTGCTGGGCGGTCCGCATCGCGCGCTGCGCCGTGAATCCCAGTTTACGGACGGCTTCCTGCTGCAAGGTTGACGTTATGAACGGTGGGGCCGGGTTACGCTTTCGTTGCTTGCGGTCGATCTTGGCGACCGTGAGATTTCGACCGGCCGTCTCGGGGGCGTTGCTCGCCGCGGAGTCAAGCAGATCGGTTCTCGCCGCCAGAGCCTCCTTCTCGTTCATGATCGAAAACTGCTTGACTTTCTCGCTTCGGAGTTGAATAAGCTTGGCCTTGAATTCTTCCTTTTTTGCCAAAACGTCGGCTTCGATCGTCCAGTATTCGCGCGGCTTGAAAGCTTCGATCTCGTCTTCACGCTCGCAGATCATCCTCAGCGCTGGACTCTGCACCCGACCTGCGGAAAGTCCCGGTTTTATCTTCTTCCACAATAGCGGCGAGATATTGAATCCGACGAGATAATCCAGGGCGCGTCGCGCTTGCTGCGCGTTGACGAGCTCCATCGATATTTCCCGAGGGGACTCGATCGCTTCTCTAATCGCGCGCGGCGTGATCTCGTGAAAGACTACGCGGCGGACGTCCTTACCTTTTAGTACTTTTCGCGCCTTGAGCAATTCGACCAAATGCCACGATATGGCTTCGCCTTCGCGATCCAAGTCGGTCGCGAGATAAAGCGTGTCGGCTTTCTTCAGCTGTTTGGAAATGGCATCTACGTGTTTGTTATTGCGGTCGATGGCTTCGTACCGCATCGCGAAATTATCGTCCGGATCGACCGCGCCTTCCTTGGGTAAAAGGTCGCGCACGTGCCCATAGGACGCCAGTACCTTGTAATCCTTACCGAGGTATTTCTCTATCGTCGAAGCTTTCGCCGGCGATTCAACGACAACTACGTTGCGCGCCATGGAATACCGTTTAGTTGTCCCGGTTTATCGGGAGACAAATTTGGCAAGGAAGGGCTAATGTGCTTTCTCCTCAATCCCCACGGGCTGAACTGTGCATTGTTCGATCGGGATAGATCCGAGGAGCTATGTGCTGATGGCACAGCACACTGCTAATGTACACATCCGTACATATCATCCATGACTAGGTCTTCCATCCACACAAATGCCTGTTCTTGTCCGGGCCGGTTAAATAAGACCATCAAAACAATCCACTTCAATTGACCGATGTCAATCTCGTCCGCCCCGAGTGCCATGACGCGATCAATGACCAATTCCCGATTGGTAGGGTCGATCACCCCGACTTCTTCCAGGAAATGCAAGAATCCGCGACATTCGGTATCGAGTTTCGCTTCCTCCTCGAACGCATAAACACGAACCGAGGTAGCGCTTTCAGAGATCGTAGTTTCCGCCTGTTGGTTCGTCGTTGCCAAACCCTCGAGCCAATCAAATGCTTTCGCGATCTCGATACCGTCGAACCCCGCGTCCCTCAGTTCCGATCTGACCCTATCCCGATCGACTTCAAGCTCGATCTCGTCATCGATGTAATGCTCGAACAGATAGATCAGAATGTCGATTACAGTTTGCTTCATGTATGCCTCAACGATTTGGCAGAACATCGGCGGCCGAAGATACCATCGGCCGTTGGCGTTATCGTTGCCATCCCCTCGGTCGCCGCTGAGCCGTGCTCAGATAACACACTGAAACACGGTTCAATTGACGGTTCCAAGGTAGGTGTTTCCGGGAAGCGACCGCACCAAGCCTCTGACCTCAAGGGCCGACAGGATGGAGGAAACCTCAGTTGCCGTCAATCCAGAGCGCTGCACGATTTCGTCAAACGTTGCCGCGTCGAAGGCACAGGCTTCGAGAAGACGCCGCTCCCGCCCGACGAGCGACCGGGCATTTTTTGATTCCGCCGACACATTCGCGACCCCGGACATGAGCGTCCGTTTCGGAACCTCGGGTAATTGGTCGACGATATCGTTGATGTCTTCCACGAGTGTCGCTCCCTGCTTGATAAGCATGTGACAACCGGCCGCCATCGGGTTACGTATCGAACCGGGAACGGCGAATACGTCGCGGCCCTGTTCGGCCGCGTGCAAAGCTGTCGAAATGGAGCCGCTCCTAGCGGCCGCTTCAACAACGACGGTTCCGAAACTCAACCCGCTAATAATTCGATTACGACGGGGGAAATGGTATGGTCGCGGCGGACTGCCAAGCGGGAATTCCGAAATCAACGCACCCGACAGGCCAATTCTCTGCGCTAGATCCCGATGTCGGGACGGGTACACGCGGTCAATGCCGCAGCCGAAAACCGCTACGGTGGAACCCTCGGCGTCGAGCGCACCGCGATGCGCCGCACCGTCTATACCGGCCGCCAGACCACTGGTTACGGTGAAACCCAAATGCGTCAGGGTTCCGGCGATTTGGTAAGCGGTCTCCAAACCATAGTAAGTGCCTTTACGACTGCCGACTATGGCGACCTGGTGACTGGACACTACGTCCCCGTGGCCGCGGACGAACAACACGGTCGGGGGTACCGCGATCTCTTTCAGCAACTGGGGATAACCCGGATCATAAATCGAGATGATCTGGCGCCGGGGTGTTTCGGCCCACGCGATCGCCGCCTCGGCCGCAGCCCAATCCATTTCGCAGTCCAGTTCTCGCGCGAGCGAGTTGAGGGCACGCGTCATGGTTTTGACCGACTCTCCGGTCGTGCGGGAACGGTTGAAAGCGCCGGAAAATCGAGCCAGTTTTCGCGGGCTATCCGGCGCCGCGGCATGAAAAGCCAATACGCAGCGGCGTTCGCCGATGTCCAATCCTTTGTCCATCGCCGCCTATGGTAGCGCGGTGCAGCGGCCGTTGCACTAGCCCGTCGGCTGCGGTCGGCCGGTCCCGCAGCCCAGAGGGACGTCTTTCCGGCTTACGGGTTCCTTACCTTATCCAAGATGTGCACGGGCCTTTGGGTGTTCATGATCAGCGCGTAGCTTACGTTATCGAACGACCGAAAAACCATTAGCTCGCCTGCCCTTTCTTCGGGCAAAGTCACGGAGTGCGCGCGACCGCCTTTGGGTTCGTTGAGAAATTCGTCCAATGAACGTTTCGCTGCCATGAGGTTCGCATAAACGCTGTCCTTGACGTGCTCCATACCGGAGCTTTCTTCGGGGGCGCGCTGGATCGCATCGTACGCTTCCTGTGCATCAATGGCCGTTCCCATTTCGTCCTCGACAACAACGCCCGCCTGGTAGATTGCCAGCACGTGGCCGGGCATCAGGCCGTCCCCGGTGCCTCGATCGAGCACGACAACCTGGTACTGCCCGATTTGAGAAACCCCGTCAACGACCGAGATAATGTTACCGTCGACGCCGCCCGCGGGCGCATGCGGAACGAAGTCCGGATACTCGTCGGTCTGCTGCGGCATCAGGCGGTCGCCAGACAGGATCTCGCGGTTCGAACGAATGACCCGCGCCGTCGCGGGATCGCCGCCGCGTTCGATGATCACGTCACCGATATGCAATGCTTCGTGACCCAACAACTCCTTGGTTTCACCGTCGCGGTATTCGTCGCCGGTGCGAAACACGGAATATTTGTCCGTCGTCGGATCGATAAGGTTGCGAATGTAGATACGGTTTCCTGAACCGTTTACGAGGTGCAGATCCTGACTCGAGATGACGTAGCCGGTCGCATCGATGTCGGCGAGATCCATCACCCGCGGCCTTGACAGGAATGGCCGGATCGCATCCAACGGGATCGGCGCAATCGCATCGTCGTGCCGACGTTCCCTGACGGACGGCGAAAGCTTCACCCGCCGACTACCGTAGGCACCGCCGCGCGCGAGGTTCAAGATTGGCCGCCCATCCTTGTAAGTCAGCGAAACCTGATCCCCGGGATATATGAGGTGAGGATCCTCGATCTGCGGGTTCGCCTGCCAGATGTCGGGCCACTGCCAAGGATAGGTCAAAAAACGGCCGGATATATCCCACAGCGTGTCGCCCTTGACGACAATATAGGTACCAGGGTTGTCCGGATTAATTACCACGTCATCGCCGACGGCCGGGCCAAGCCCTATCAGCAACACGATTATGATCATAATTTTTGTAGGCATCTCAATACCCTTACGTGCAATCCTTAACGTAGTTTAACAGATATTCCGCAATTTTCTAATCAAAACCAATATTTTCCGTTTATCGGTGAAATCCCGTTGAATAATCAGTGTCTTAACAGTATTCTGCGGCCACATTCGAGATGCATTTGGAACATGGCGATTTTGCAAATCCTCCATTATCCGGACCCGCGCTTGCGCAACGTCGCGACGCCGGTGACGGTCGTCGACGACGAGATCCGGCAACTAGTCGACGATATGTACGAGACCATGTACGACGCGCCGGGGATCGGTCTGGCCGCGACGCAGATCAACGTCCACAAGCGAATTCTGGTTACCGACGTATCCGAAATCAACAACGACCCGGTGTGCGTGATCAACCCGAGGATCGTAGCGAGCGCGGGCAGCGAACAGATGGAAGAGGGCTGTTTGTCGGTGCCGGGGGTCTTCGAAACGGTCGAACGAGCGGCCCAGATCCGAGTTCAGGGACTCGACCGGGCAGGCAAGGCAATTGAATTCGACGTTGATGGTCTTCTTGCTGTCTGTATCCAGCATGAGGTCGACCACCTCGACGGAAAGTTGTTTGTCGACTATCTGTCCCAGCTGAAACGCTCGCGGATCCGAAAGAAAATGGAAAAAGATCAAAAGCAGTCGTTATAAGGCGGCATGCGGCTGCGACAATAAGGTAGTGACAACAGTCGATCACCCCCCCATCGAAGTCGATGCAAACTGACGACGAGCGTCGTCTCGCCGTAGTCTTTGCGGGGACCCCTGAATTCGCGGTCCCATCATTGCAGAGACTGCGCTCTGATCCTCGGGTCGAGGTCATCGCCGTCTATACCCAACCCGATAGGCCGGCCGGCCGAAGCCGCCTTATCATGCCCGGCGCCGTGAAAAAGGCGGCCGTTGATCTGTCGATTCCGGTTTTTCAACCCGCCAGTTTGAAAACGCACGACCAAATCGAAGCGTTTCGATCGCTCGCAGCGGAAGTCTTTGTCGTCGCCGCATATGGTTTGCTGCTGCCACAAGCGATCATCGAACAACCCCGCCTTGCGCTGAACGTTCATGCATCCCTACTACCGCGCTGGCGCGGCGCGGCCCCAATTCAACGTGCGATCATGGCGGGCGACGAAGAAACAGGGATCAGCATCATGCGTGTCGTCGAAGCACTCGACGCAGGCCCGGTACTATTGCGTCGGTCGTGCAAAATCGACGACGGCGATACGGCGGGGACGCTGCACGACAAACTTGCGGTGCTGGGTGCGGATTGTCTCGAGGATACGATCGATGCATTCTTGACCGATCGCCTCGTCGAGGCCGCACAGGAAGAAGCCGGGGTCGTCTACGCCGCGAAGATATCGAGTGACGATCGTATCCTTGACTGGACGCGCGCCGCTAGCGAACTCGCGCGACAGGTCAGAGCCTTGAATCCCGCTCCCGTTAGCACAACCCAATTCGGAACGACCAGAATAAAGGTGTGGTCGGCGAAGGTCGTCGAGGCCGCGGTAACCGCAAGACCCGGGGCAATCATGGCGGCCAACGAAGATGGAATCGATATCGCAACCGCCGATGGCGTGTTGCGGATAACGGAATTGCAACCTGAAGGTAAACGTCGCATGAACGCGGTGGAGTTCGTCAACGGTTTCGGACAACTTCTGGCGCCGACCTGACTGAAGATGGCACTAAGTACACGGGCCGTCGCGGCGAATGCGTTAACGCTGGTGGCGGGAGAGGGAAAATCGCTCGATGCCGTGTTGAGTCAAGCTCTCGATCTCCTCGAAGACCCGCGCGATCGCGCATTCACCCAGGAATTGGTCTACGGGGTGCTCCGCTGGTACTGGAAATTGCTGCCGCAATTGCAAAGCCTGCTACGCAGACCTTTGCGCCGACGCGATCGAGATGTCGAAATGCTGCTGCTGGCCGGCCTCTATCAACTGCAATATTTGTCCACACCGCCGCACGCCGCCGTTGCAGCCACGGTCGAGGCGTGCGTTGAATTCGACAAAGCTTGGGCAAAGAAGCTAGTGAATGGGACTCTACGCAATGCGATTCGCGGGGCAGCGACGCTCGACGAACTGGCTATGAGTTCCGTTTCTACGCGTACAGCCCACGTCGAATGGTTTGTACGGACCTTGCAAAGCGACTGGCCCGCGCATTGGGAGACGATACTCGCCGCCGACAACGAGTACCCGCCCTGCACACTACGCGTCAATGCCCTCCAGGGATCGCGTGATGAATACCTGGAAACGCTTGCACTCGCAGGGATCCAGGCACGGCCGACGAAGTATTCGGTGCAAGGCATTCGCCTCGACAAGCCGATCCCGGTCGAATCGCTACCCGAGTTCGAGCAAGGACGTGTATCGATTCAGGACGAGGCCGCACAATTGGCGGCGACGGTCCTCGATCTCACGGACTGCGCGCGTGTACTGGACGCGTGCGCGGCCCCCGGCGGAAAAACGGCGCATGTTCTGGAATCGAATCCGGGGCACCTGAGCGTCGTTGCAGTCGACCGTTCGGCACACCGTGTCGCGCTACTCAGTGATACGCTGCGACGCCTCCGGCTGAGCGCAATCACCCATACGGCCGATACGACGCGGCCCGAAGACTGGTGGGACGGCACCCAGTTCGACCGCATCCTGGTCGACGCACCGTGCTCCGGCAGCGGTGTTATTCGACGCCACCCGGACATCAAAATCCATCGCCGCGAGAATGACATTCGAAAGCTGGTCGATCAGCAGATCGCTCTACTGGATTCGTTATGGCTACTGCTCAAACCTGGGGGTAAGCTTATATACGGTACGTGCTCGGTGTTGAGGGCCGAAAACGACCGCGTCATATCCCGATTCGTCGCCGGCGGGAAAGGGATAAGGATGGACCGAATAAAGGCCGCCTGGGGCGTTGCAACCGATTGTGGTCGCCAAATCATTACCGGAGAACAATACATGGACGGGTTCTACTATGCCCGCCTGGTAAAAGAGTGACCGCCCAATGCTAAGACAATGGTGTTTCTGCCGACAGAACCTACGGTCGGGTCGACCGACGAACCCGCATTTGCCGCCGGCACGAAGCGCCGACTGGTGAGAAATGCGGGCTAGAAATGTAGTGCTGAAGCCACCAGCGAATCAGGCTATGGCGATGCTGATCGTGTTCATCCTGGGTATGGCGCCTGGGACGGCGGCGGCCGGCTCGATTACCGTCCATTCCGCCGACTCGAACGTGATCAATCAGATGTTAGTAATCAGTGCTGAGCTGGATTTCGTATTCAGCGATGACGCGCTGGAGGCGATGCAGAGCGGTGTCGCCTTGATCGTCGATGTGGATTTCCGAATAAAACGACAGCGACGTTACATTTGGGATCCGAGTATTTTGAATCTGAGTCGGCGCTATCGAATCGAGAGGCACGCGATCAGCGACCGATACGTGATTACCGATCTCGTGACGGATAACCGCAGGATTCACGATTCGATCGAGGCGGCCGTACGCGACCTCGGACGGATCCGTGAAATTCCGATCGCAGAAAACAGCCAAATCGATAGTTCGCTCGATTACCAGGTCGGGATCCGCGCCCGTCTCGACCTCGAATCGCTGCCGGCCCCGTTGCGGCCGCTCGCCTACATCTCGCCGAGCTGTCGCATGTCCAGCGGGTGGTATCAATGGACATTAGACCCATAAAGCGTCGTGTGACGGTCCTCGCAGCGGCTTCTCTGCTGAGCCTGTTGCTGCTCGGATCGCTGATCCTGATGAGCTCCGGGATCCGGAATTCGGGCAGTTTTGGCGCGATGTATTCCGCTTTGTTGCTATTGAATTCAGTGGGGCTGTTGACATTTATCGGGCTGATCGCGATCAACGTACGACGTTTGACCAAGCAACTCCGGCGACGGGAGGCGGGAGCACGACTGACGCTCAGGATGCTCGTCATTTTCGTCACTTTAGCGGTATTCCCGGTATTGGTGGTTTACGGCTTTTCCCTGGATTTTCTCCGGCGCGGAATCGACAGCTGGTTCGACGTCGAAATCGATCGGGCGCTAAACGATTCGCTCGAACTTAGCCGTGCCGCATTGGACTTGAGAATGCGCGAACTGCTTGGGCAAACCGAGCAAATGGCGTATGAAATCGCCCAAGGAACGAGCTCCCCCGCTCCGTTGAATCTAAACGTGTTGAGGAACCCGGACGCCACGATCGTGGCGAACTCTCCGACCCCGGCGCCGCGCGATTTGGATCTACTACGGGAACGTAGCGGAGCCGAAGAACTCGCGCTGCTCACGCGTGAAGGGCGACTACTCGGAAGCAGTACCGGCGCAACGGCCATCGTCCCTAACCTGCCGCCGGAGGCGATCGTGTTACAAGTGCGCCAGGGGCGCAGCTATATCGGCCTCGATCCGATCCGTGACGCGGGTCTGTACGTGCGGGTCGCCGTCAACGTCCCCGAGGTATCGGTGGGCTCCGGCCGTCGGATCCTGCACGCCCTCTTTCCGATCGCGACCCGTTTGAACCGTCTAGCGGACAGTGTCGAATCGGCTTACGCCGAATACAACGAACTGTCTTACCTGCGGGACAAACTAAAATTGAGTTTCGCGATGACGCTAACCTTGGTACTCCTATTCAGCATCGTCACGGCAGTATGGGCGGCTTTCTACTCGGCCCGGCGCCTGGTGCAGCCAGTCCGAGATCTGGCGGCCGGTACCGCGGCGGTCGCGGACGGTGACTATGAAACCAGCCTGCCCGTGCAAAGCAATGATGATATCGGCTTTCTCGTTCGTTCGTTCAACGACATGACTAAACGGGTCGCCATCGCGCGGGGCGAAGTCGAAGCACAGCATCGGTATCTCGATGCGGTGTTGGGTCAGCTATCATCCGGTGTCATCGCCCTCGATGAAGCAACCGTCCTCACGACAATAAACGACAGCGCCAGGGAGATCCTCGGACTAGGTGAGGGTGAGATCGCCGGCAAGCGGCTGGCGGATATCGCCGATGGTAAAGACCATTTACGGCCATTCGTGGACGGCATCATGCCTCTACTCGACAGTCACGACGGCCGTTGGCAACAACAGATCGTGATCTTCCGGCCCAGTGGCCGGCGGGTTTTGATGTGCCGCGGAACGAAGATGGCGGTGCGCACGCCGGAATCCGCCGGCAGTGTCATCGTATTTGACGAGATCACCGCCATCATCCAGGGCCAACGGGACGCAGCATGGTCGGAAGTGGCGCGGAGACTAGCGCACGAGATCAAGAACCCTTTGACGCCGATCCAACTGTCAGCCGAGCGGCTCCGGCAAAAATATCTCGGTAAGATGTCCGAAGGGGACGCCGATACGCTCGAACGCCTGACGGCCACCATCATTCAGCAAGTAGACACGATGAAGTCGATGGTCAACACGTTTTCCGATTATGCCCGGCCCCCGAAGATCAACCCGGAGACAACAGACCTGAACGAATTGGTAAGCGGCGTGGTGGAGTTGTTCAAGAGCGCGAACCCGGCGATGGACTTCGAACTCAAACTTGACGGCGACCTACCTGAAATCCCGGTGGACGGTAGTCGGTTGAGGCAGGTGATCAACAATCTCGTCAAAAATGCCGTCGAAGCCTCAAATCAAGCGTCCGAAGCCAAAGTCGCCGTGTGCACCGCGCTCTCTTCGTCGGATTCCGGAACGTATGTCGAAATTCGCGTTGAAGATCAAGGGGAAGGGATCAACGAAGAATTGTTCGAAAACATCTTCGAACCCTATGTAACGAATAAGACCCGGGGTACGGGACTGGGCTTGGCGATCGTTAAGAAGATTGTAGAAGAGCACGGGGGAATCGTCTCGCTGGAGAACAACCGCGGCGCCGGCGCCGCAGCGATAATAAGACTGCCAATCGAAGGTGTTGGCGATACACTAGTACTCCGTCAGAGTAATATTGGCGGGCGCGAGCGAAGGATTAGTCATGAGTAAGACGAGCGTGGGCGCCGCGGCCGGCGAAAGTTTGGCGGCTCAGCCGAAACGAACCCGCCGGGCCGGTCACGCACGGCGCGGACCGCGAGCATTGAGCCGAGCCCTCGGCAACGGATGCAACACGGTATCGGCTCAATGGATGGGCTCCGGACCCGTCGAAGATGTACGCTGCAGGAGTATTGAAATCCCGTTAACGAGGAACGTCGTATGAGCTCCCCCCATATTCTGGTCGTAGATGACGAACCCGATATTCGCAGCCTGTTGAAAGAGATCCTGGAAGACGAGGGATTCGAAATCAGCGTTGCCGAGAACGCCGGCGACGCGCGGGAAGCGCGACGACAGCGGCGCCCGGATCTCGTCCTGCTGGATATTTGGATGCCGGATACCGACGGCATTACGCTATTGAAAGAGTGGTCCGAAGGAGGCCAGGTCGATGTCCCCGTCATCATGATGTCGGGACACGGCACAGTAGAAACGGCGGTCGAAGCGACTCGGCTCGGCGCCTACGATTTCATCGAAAAGCCGCTTTCCATCGCGAAACTGCTGGTGACGGTGCAACGGGCACTCGAAACCGCCGATCTACAGCGCGAAAACGTCGGCCTCCGGAAAGGAATCACACCCTTAGACGATCCTATCGGAAACAGCGCGGCTATCCGCAAGATGCGAACGGATGCTGGACGCATCGCGCAACACAGAACTGTTGTATTCATTACCGGCGACTCGGGAACCGGGAAGGAAGTCATTGCCCGATACCTGCATAAGGAGAGCCCTCGGGCCGACGGGCCGTTCATTACGGTAGGGGTCGCGGGTCTCGCCCGGGAAAATCCCGACGCTGAACTCTTCGGCACCGAAATCGATGGGCAGGTTACCTTCGGTTCGCTCGAACAGGCGAACGGCGGTTCGTTGTTTCTCAAGGATATCGCCGACATGGACCTGAACACACAGGCCCGCCTATTAAGCGCGCTGGAGGCCGAAGCGCTACTGCGTGTTGGCGGCTTCGAACCCGTTCAAATCGATGTCCGGATCATCGCAGCCACGCGCCGGGACCTAGCTGACGCGGTAGCCGCCGGTACATTTCGTGACGATTTGTTCTACCACTTAAACGTCGTACCGTTGCACGTACCACCGCTTCGGGACCGATCCGAAGATATCGAATTGCTGAGTCGTTATTATCTGGATTACTTTGAAATCAACGAAGGCCTGCCTCGGCGGGAGTTCTCCGCCGGCGCCAAAAACCGGTTGAGGGACTACGACTGGCCGGGCAACGTGCGGGAGCTGAAAAACCTGGTACAGAGACTCATGATCCTCGGCGGCCCGGATCAAATATCGGCACAAGAGATTAATTCCGCCCTCGGGATCCGACCGCAGACCGAGGGTAAGCTACCGTTCCCGGGTTTCGATTTACCTTTGCGCGAAGCACGCGAAAAATTTGAGAAGGCCTACCTTGAATATCAACTCCACGCTTTGCGCGGGAGTGTCAGTAAGGTCGCGGAACGCGTAGGGATTGAACGTACGCACTTGTATAGGAAATTGCGCAGCCTGGGGATCGATCCGAAGCAGATCAAAGAATCGTCCCGCGCATGAAAATTATCATCCTGGGGGCCGGCCAAGTTGGGTCTTCGGTCGCCGCGAATCTTTGCAACGAAGCGAACGACATCACGGTCGTCGATCGGAACCCGGCGTGCCTGCAAGCGCTTCAGGATCGATTCGATCTTCGCGGTATCGTCGGCCACGGATCGCATCCGGACATTCTCTCGGCGGCGGGCGCACAGGATGCCGATATGATCATCGCGTTAACAAACAGCGATGAAACAAACATGATCGCTTGCCAAGTCGCCTATACTTTGTTCAGAACTCCAACCAAAATCGCACGCATCCGGGAAGTGCAATACCAGAAAGCGACTGATTTGTTCGCACAGGAAGCGCTCCCGATCGATGTTCTGATCAGTCCCGAACAGGAAGTTACCGACTACATTAGACGTCTGATCGAATTTCCGGGAGCGCTGCAGGTTCTGGATTTCGCCCACGGACGAGTACAGTTGGTCGCTGCCCGTGCGTTTTACGGAGGACCGCTCGTCGGGCACCGGCTAAACGAATTGCCCGAGCAGTTACCCGGTGTAGAGACACGCGTCGTTGCAATCTACCGGCGGCATGAGCCGATTATTCCCAATGGCGCTACCGTAATAGAAACAGGCGACGACGTATTCTTCGTCGCCGCACCGAAGCACATCCGCGCGGTGATGAGCGAATTTCAACGGCTCGATTCGCCCAACAAGCGCGTCTTGGTCGCCGGTGGCGGAAATATCGGAAAGCGCCTCGCGATCGCCCTTGAGAAGCATTGTTCCATCAAAATAATCGAGAGCGACAGGGAACGTGCTCAGCAAATCGCCGAAGAACTGAAACATGCCTATGTATTGTTAGGCGATGCCGCGGACGAGGATTTGCTGGTCGAGGAAAACGTGGAACAGATAGATGTGTTCTGCGCGCTAACTAATGCCGACGAGGCCAACATCATTTCCTCGATGCTGGCGAAGCGGCTGGGCGCCAAGACCGTCATGGCGCTGATCAACAGAGCCGCATACGTCGATCTCGTTCAACGAGACATCATCGATATCGCGATTTCACCCCAGCAAGCGACGATTGGCAGCCTGCTTGCCCACGTGCGGCGAGGCGACGTCGTCAAAGTACACGCGCTGCGGCGCGGCGCGGCCGAAGCGATAGAAGCGATCGCCCACGGCGACCGCAATTCAAGCCAGGTAGTCGGGCGCCCGCTCGACAACATTGAGCTGCCGCCGGGCACAACTATCGGCGCTATCGTACGCGGCGACGCCGTTATCATGGCGCACCACGATACGGTCATCGAGGCAGAAGACCATGTGATCATGATCGTAACGAATAAGCGGCACGTGCGGGACGTGGAACGTTTATTCCAAGTCAGTGTAACGTTTCTGTAAGCAATCGATGGCCGGCGGAAATGAGAATCCAGACGTAGTGGTTAAAGACGTCGCCGCGCGGCGGAACTCGGGCGTCGATAAAAGTAGATCGATCGGAACTGCGTAGTGCGATTAAAGGTTATCCAGAAAGTTTTGGGGCTACTGCTGTCGATCTTCAGCGTGGCCCTGCTGCCGCCGCTATTGATAGCGCAGTGGACGCGTGACGGGGCCGGTAACGCGTTCGCGATAGCAATCGTCGTCATTCTATTTGCCGGCCTCGCTCTGTGGGCTCCAGTGCGAAACGTCAAGCGCGAAATGAAGCTCCGCGATGGTTTCATCATAGTCGTCCTGTTCTGGGTAATACTCGGGACGAGCGGATCGATCCCGTTCATGTTGGTAGAAGGGCTCGAAATGTCGCCCCCCGATGCGATATTCGAATCTCTTTCGGGTTTAACCACCACCGGCGCTACAGTCATCGTTGGAATCGACGCGCTGCCGCCCTCGATCCTTTTCTATCGGCAACTTCTACAGTGGCTCGGTGGGATGGGCATCATTGTTCTGGCAGTCGCTATACTACCGATACTCGGTGTCGGCGGCATGCAGCTTTATCGAGCGGAAACTCCCGGGCCGATGAAAGACACAAAGCTTACACCGAGGATCACCGAAACGGCGAAAGCGTTGTGGTACATCTACCTTGGCTTGACCGTCGCGTGCG
>PVBE010991335.1_pt1 | contig 24088 bp, 25 predicted proteins | sample 1631181 | NCBI WGS metagenome assembly PVBE01 (sample SAMN08397723, study PRJNA350692) | Marine metagenome, whole genome shotgun sequencing project. | isolation source: water | place: Pacific Ocean | collected 2012-04 | reverse complement strand
GTTCTGAAGATTAAAAGTTCCCTGGGAAAATTAATATAATTCTTACAGGAGATAGAAACTCTGAAATGCTTTTGATTGACAATCTAGCAGATTCCGGTACAATGGTAATGGCAATCACAGGTAGAGTTGAATTACACGGATTGAGTCCAATAACAACATGGACTAGATTAACTTAAATTGTCAATAGAGGTGACACCGTATTATAGGTTGAGAGTGCTACCGATTGGGCAGTAGGAGATTAAATAGTAATTGGAGCTACTGAAAAAACTTGGAATGAAAATGCTTATGAACTATAGCGCCACTAGCACCGCCTATTAAAGGTGCAATAATATAAACTATTAACCATCCGTACCCGTTGTTAATGAAGGCTATATCTTGCCAGCCATAAAAATAAGAGATGACCCTAGGGGCAATGTCTCTAGCTGGATTCATGCAGCATTGTGTTAAAGGAGCAGTTATGTATATAAGTATTCCGACTGTGATGCCGATAAGAATTGGAGTGTAAGGTGCAAGTTTCTTTATTTTAATTAACCAAAATATAGTGTATATCAATAAAAAGGTTGCGATTATTTCTGATGTTAAAGCTATGGGGGTAGTTACCCATGAATGAGTGCTTTCAAATGAAGGATTTGGGTAGTATTCTCCAAAGATGCTAGCAGTTGATAAATTATGATCCAATACATCGTTCTTTATTAAGTTGATTAGCAGTAGTCCAGCTAAAGCAGCACCGGTTAATTGAGAAAGTAAATAATTTATAAAATCTTTTAGGTTAATTTGTTTGTCTATTAGAAAGGCAATAGATACAGCAGGGTTTAAATGAGCATTGGATAATTTAGAAGATGCGTATATTGCTAAAGTTACTCCAATAGTCCAGAATGTAGCAACTTCATATAATGAGCTTAAATAGCCATAAATAATGGCTAGAGAAATAGATCCGCACCCAATGAAGACTAAAATAAAGGTGCCTATTACTTCTCCAAAAAATATATGCGATTGTTTCATTTTAAAAATGTTTGTTAAGGTAGCTTTCACAAAACACTTTTATTTGATTTCTTGCTTTAATATAAGCTTCCTTTATTTTACTGGGTTGGCCTATTGATTTAGAAGGGTCAAAGAAATTGTGATGTTCTTGTATGGTGTTTTTGGGGAAAACTGGACAGTTTTCCATAGCGTGATCGCATACGGTAATTATGTGGGAAATGTCAGTGTTTAAATATTCATTTATGTGATTAGATGTATGGTCACTGATGTTGATGCCATCTTCTTTAAGAATCTTTATGACACTGGGGTTGATTCCATGTGGCGAAGTTCCAGCGCTAAAGACATCAATGTTTAGATTTTTTTTGATTGAATAGTATTTTAAATAAGCTTCAGCTATCTGACTTCTACAGCTGTTTCCTGTACAGAGAACAAGTATTTTGTGTTTTGTGTCCATTTAGGAGCTAAATTATTTAATATTTTCAGTTTTTCTGTCAAATGTAATGATAGTTTATTTTTAATAATTTTGCATTGATTAAATGAAGATAAAAACACCAAATCAGTTTGCTTTTTTGTTGGCGTCAATTATTGTTGCCTTTTTTATAGTATTAGTGGTGGCTTTGAATTATTATTTAAATATTCAAGTCAGTATTTTATATTACATTATAACCTTAACTGCATTATGGTTAATGATTTATGTGGTTGTTTATTACTTACTTGAGAAGTTGATTACTCAAAAAATAAGGGTTTTATATAGGACAATACACAGTTATAAAATATCTAAGGAGGATTTTCCTATTGACATGAATCAAGATCTTTTGTCTGCTACAGAAAAAGAAGTAATGAATTGGGCTGATTCAAATCGTGAAGAGATTGATAAACTAAAAGGACAAGAGGCATTTAGAAAGGAGTTTCTAGGAAATCTTGCACATGAGTTAAGAACACCAATTTTTAGTATTCAGGGATATATTTTAACTTTATTAGAGGGAGGTCTTGATGATGAAAAAGTAAATAAAGAGTTTTTAAAGAGAGCCTCAAAAGGTGTAGATAGGATGACAAGGATTATTGAAGATTTAGATGTAATTACAAAATTTGAATCTGAAAGGATTAAGCTTCATACAGAAAAAACAGATGTTGTTCAATTGTCAAAAGAAATTATCGAAGAAATTGAGATGTATTCTGCTGATAAAGGTGTAAAGGTTTTGCTTGATAAGGATTATGCTGTTCCAATTGAAGTGTTATGTGATCGTGATAAGATAGGTCAGGTGTTAACTAATTTAATTAATAATGCAATTCTTTATTCTAAAGAAGGAGGGAAGGTGGAAATACGTTTTTATGATATTGAAGATAATGTTTTAATTGAGGTTTCAGATGACGGGATAGGGATGGATGAAAGACATTTAAATAGGATATTTGAACGTTTCTATAGGGTTGATAAAAGTAGGGCTAGGAATCAAGGGGGTACAGGTTTGGGGCTTGCTATTGTTAAGCATATTATTGAAGCACATGATCAGTCTATAGATGTGAGAAGTACAAAAGAGGTAGGCTCTACTTTTTCATTTACCCTGAGGAGATTTAAATAGGATTCCAACCTCGATTGTTCATTTGATTGTATATTTCGTTATATTTAATGTTAATTTGGATAAAGTATTCAGTGAATAATTAAATAAAATAAGTATGAAAATAACAAAAATATTAAGTGTGGTGATTATGGTTGCTATGGTAGGAGCATTTTCATCATGTAAGAAAAAAGGATGTATGGATCGCACTAGTTTGAATTATAGTCCAGAGGCAGAAAAAGATGATAACTCATGTGACTATACTTCTGTTTCCATTAATTCGGAAAAAAAGGCGTTAGTACTTAAAACAACAGCAACTTGGTGTCCTTATTGTGGTGACTGGGGTGTAGCGTATTCTATTAATGTTATGGATAATTATCCTGATGCTGTAATTATGCAGTTACATAAGAATGATGAATTTTCAACATCTCCAGGAGATGAGATTAGAGAGTATTTAGATTATTCGGGTGTTCCGCACTTTTGGGTTGGTACTGAAGATATTTCAGTAAATAGTCAGAGCCTTTTGAATTCAACTATAGAGAGTGAATTAGCTGAGTCTGTGGAGATTGCTTTAGGTTTGCAAACTTCAATTAGTGGATCCTCAATGAGTGTTAAGGTTGCTGCTCAAAAAACAGAGAGTGTAACAGGTGAATTTAAATTAGCAGTTTATGTGTTAGAAGATGGTCAGGTAGCTGAGCAGGATATTGCAGGGTCTCCATCTGATCCAAATTTTGTACATAACCATGTTTTAAGGGCAGAAGCTTCTGATGCAGGTTTTGGAAAAGCAATTACTTTTGTTGGTGATGTTATTGAGGAAGATTTCACCATAACTTTAAATAGTTCGTGGGTGTCAGCAAATTGTTATCCTGTGGCTGTTTTGTGGAGAAAGAATGGATCTACTTATGACTTTGTAAACCTTGCTATGTAAAACAAAGGTGATTTAAGTAGGGTTGGTGGAGCTATTATTTATAAACCAACGTTAGAAAGTTCACTTAATAATAATTCTTGATTTTGGAAAGACTTGATCTTTCCAAAATCTTTATTTCCATTTAGCTTAAAATTGCTTTGTTTCATCCATTTAATATTGGATGCTTTTGAGTGATGTTTTGCTAGGTATTCCTGTTCTGTTTGGCCAGGAGTTGGGATTAGAATAGCATCTTTCTTTAAGATAGATAAGTCCATTATATTGCTATATCCAGATCTGGCAATTAAATATTTAGAAGCTTTTACTGTTTTGAAAAAATCTTCAGTTTTAAGATGATTAAAATATGTAATGTTATTTTTTATGTATTCAGAGCCGTTAGGTTTTCCTCCAATAATGGCGCATGGTTTTTCCTGTTTTAAGAATTGCTTAAATATTATTTGTTCTAGTAATGTTCTTTGGGGTTCAGGACCTGAAAGGATGGCTAAATATTTAAACTTATAGGATTTTGATTCAGCTGGCTTGCTAAATCTAGATAATGGACCTATGTAAGAACAGTTTTTAGGTTTCGGGTTTTCAGAAAGAATTCCAGATAGTTTGTTCTTACCAGGGTGGTCAGGTATCCAGCAATAATCAAATTGTTTGATAAAAAAAGTATTGATCCTGTAGAATATAGGCATTAATATTTTAGGGCCTTGAATGTGAATTTGATGGCAAATGAATATATTTTTTGTTCTTGATGACCTGAAGCCAAACCTGTTATCAGAAATAATGTAGTCAAGGTTTAGTTTTTCTGTAAGAGCTTCTGCAGTTTTTTTTTCTTTTTTGATGGTAAAAAAAAATTTAGGAGACTGTATTATCATAGCAAATGCCTGGCTTTTATTCTTGCTGTACTTTACATTGTAGCCGTCAATTATGATGTGTTCTAATGACGGAAAATGCTCTTTAAATAAAATTTCTGCTTCTTTGTTTCCGCAGGTCATTACTTTGTGCCCTTTGTTTAGAAGAGCTTGAATTAATGGAATGCATCGGGTTACATGTCCTAGCCCCCAATCCAGAGGGGCAATCAATATGTTTTTTGACTTTTTCAGTTTTTGAATAATTGGTTGGTAGTTTCAATAAAATCTATAATTTCTTGTTTTCCAACAATACTCTTAGAGGATGTTTGGAATATATCAGGCAAACTTTCCCAGCTCTTTAGCATTGTTTTTTTATAGATCGATATGTTTTCAATGGCTTCTTTTTCTTTGAGTTTATCTAATTTAGTAAAGCACATTACAAAAGGTATTTGTTTTATTCCACAATATTCCATGAATTCAAGGTCAATTTTTTGAGGAGGAATTCTTGAGTCAAGTAATACAAAAACACACATCAAATTTTCTCGATTCTCTAGATATTTTAATGTGAATTTATTGAATTTTTCTCTACTTTTTTTTGATACTTTTGCATAGCCGTATCCTGGTAAATCAGCATAATAGTAAGAGTCATTTATTAGGAAATGATTGATCAGTTGGGTTTTGCCTGGTGTTCCTGATATTTTTGCAAGAGCTCTTCTTTCAGTTAGCATATTTATTAAAGAAGATTTTCCAACATTGGACCTTCCTATAAAGGCGTATTCAGGTATTGTTGGCTTAGGACATTTTTTCCATTCAGTGTTGCTTTCTATGAATTTTGCTTGATTAATCATGATCAAATAAAGGCAAAGATAATTATTTGATGTAAGTGTTTATATGTCTATCTTTTTTTGAGTCAAAAATATCATCAATTGTAATAAGGATTCCCGTTTCTTCGACTTCTCCAAAACTAGTGTTTAGGGAAGTTCCAAATGTTTTCATTGTTGAAGATAAGTTCATGTAAGCACCAACTAATGGTGGAACATGTTCATTTAGCTCTCTTACTTTTTGTTGTAGGGTTTTATAGGCTTCTTGGTAGGTCAGTTCTTTAATTTCCTTAACAAAATATTCTGTGTTATGATGATGTTTTAATGGTGATTTTGCTGTTATTAATTTATCCTTGTTAGGGAAAAAGTAATTCATGAATGTTAAAATGAGATCTCTTGCTGTTTGATTAAAGTCAAGGTACATGGTTACTTTCCCAAAAAAATATTTTATTTCTGGTTCATCTACTACAATTGCTCCAAGCCCATCCCATAAATTGTCAAGTGAAAATATTCCTTTTCTGCTTCCTTGTGAAGGCTGAAAGTTGGGCTGCACAAAAGACCTACCTAGTTCAATAGTTTTAATGAGATGTTTATTGATGAAATTATCTGAAAAATCAAATAATTTAGTAGTAGCTAGGTCATCATATTTACTGTTTATTATGTTTTTACATTTTATAAAGCGATATCCACCAATTATTTCTTTGGTTTCGGGTGCCCACACAATTAATTGCTCATAGAAACCTTCATCTCTTGTGTCAAAAACATCAAGGTCCATAGATTTCCCAGTTCCTCCTCCTGCGTCTCTAAAAGTTATTTCTCTTAATCTTCCTATTTCTTTTGTTGTGTTAGGGCTATTATGGTAATTGACAATGTATATTTCGTTATTTGCATTGTTTGTAGTTCTTATAAACCTGTTGGGGTTTAGTTCTTGCTCAATTAATTTTAATGATATGGGTTGGATTATTTTGTCCATTTTAATTTAATCAATCGTGGGTAAATATTTTTTTTGATCATTGTTGTTTAATGCGTATACGTGAGTTTTTATTTTTTGTGCCCATTCTTTATGAGAATGTGTTTTATTGAAGGTTCTCCAAGATATAGGTTTGCCTATTTTGAAATGAATTGTATTCCCTTTTTGTTTGAACATTTCATCAGCTAATAATAGCATTTCTATATTGATTTTGATGCCCAGCTTTTTTCTCCAATAGGCTATTCTGTAAAATCTTTTTGAGTTTTTTCCTTCAGTGAATATTGGGATGATGTTTTTTTTTTGTTTTATAGCTTGAGAGATAAAGCTTTTTTTCCATTCAAGGTCCTTGATTTCATTCCCTTGTCTTCTAGAAACAAGACCTGCAGGAAAAATTATAAGGCATTTGTTAGAGGAATAAAGAGATTCTATGAAAGAGAGGTTTTTTCTTGAGTTGCTCCCGTGTTTGTTTACAGGAATAAACAGAGGTTCAAAGTTTTTGATCTGCATAAGAATGTCGTTTACTATAATGTGTAAATCAGTTCTTATTTTGCCAATTTCTTGGAGGATGGCAACTCCATCTAATCCACCTAAGGGGTGATTGGACACGAAGATTACAGATTTTTCTTTTTCTATATTTTCAAGGCCTTCAGAAGTGGTTTTGACGCCCATTTCATTTAAGCCAGATTTAATGAATTCTAACCCTTTTTCATGCTTGAATTTAATTAAGATTTCATTGATCTCTTTTTGGTGTACAATTTTTTTAAGGAATTTGATGACAAATGAGGGAATGAATTTGTAGAGTTTTGGGGACTTCTCTTTTAATGCTTTCTCAACATCAACTGTTTGGATTTTCTCATCATCTTGATTTTCCACCACAATGAATTTAGCCTGTCTAAAGTAAATAATTTTTAAATATCTCCTTCTTTATGTTGATAAAAAAAATAATTCACCCACTTTTTACCACCAACATTTATTTAGTTATATACATCTGTTAAATGGTTTATTAGTCATGTAAATGTGTAACTAATAGTAAGTGTCTCCGTTGAAAGTTATTCACAATTTCTAAAATGTGGGAAAATGTGGGTAATTTTTGTTAGCTTTACATCTTAAATGGATAGTATTCTATTATGACTGGTTTTATCGGGGAATATCATTGTAAAATTGATTCAAAAGGGAGGATGCTCCTTCCTTCTGAGTTAAGGAAGCAGTTGAGTCCGGAAGACCAGGAGCAATTTGTGATTTCAAGGGGGGTTGATGAATGTTTGTCGTTGTACACTATGTCTGAATGGGGTACAGTGGTAGATAAACTCAGATCACTTAATAGATTTAAGGTGAAAGACAGAAAATTTGCCCGTATGTTTCAAAAGGGAGCAACAAAAGTTCCTGTTGATTCAAATAGCAGAATTTTATTACCTAAAAGTTTATTGAACTGGGCGAGCATTCAGAAGGAAATCGTAATAGTAGCTAATGTTGATCTATGGGAAATCTGGGATAAATCAAAGTATAAGGCTTTGATGAAAGAGGATTGGGAAGGATTTGATGATTTAGATGCTGAAGTTATGGGTGGATCTTCTGATAATGAGCAATGATGAATATCACATACCAGTTCTTTTACATGCTGCTGTTGATGGTTTGGTTCAAAATTCTGAAGGAGTATATGTAGATGTTACGTTTGGAGGGGGTGGGCATTCTAAAGAAATTTTATCAAGATTAAATAAGGGGAAATTAATTGGCTTTGATCAGGATAAGGATGCCGAGCGAAACATTATTGATGATGAGAGATTCATTTTCGTTCCACAAAACTTCTGCTATTTAAAAAACAACCTCAAGGTGTTAAGACATGAATTAGTGGATGGTGTTCTGGCTGACCTTGGAGTTTCTTCATATCAATTTAATACACCAGAAAGAGGGTTTTCGTACAGATTTGAGGCGAAGTTAGATATGAGGATGAATTCAAAATCATCTCTCAGTGCTGAAGAGGTCATAAATAATTACCTGGAAGAAGATTTGGCTAGAATATTTAAAATTTATGGTGAATTAAGAGAGGGTAAAAGGTTAGCGAGAAGAATTATTGAAAGAAGATCAAATGGTGAGATTAAGTCTATAAATGAATTGTTAGAGGTTGCTTCTGGGCTTGTTCAAAGAAACAAGACCAATCAATTTTTATCAAAAATTTTTCAAGCAATAAGGATAGAGGTAAATGAAGAAATGGAAGTTTTGAAAAAATTACTTAAGCAAGGAACAGAGGTTGTTAAGCCAGGGGGGAGGTTTGTCGTTATTACTTACCATTCATTAGAGGATAGGTTGGTAAAGAATTTTTTTAGATCAGGGAATTTTGAAGGGATTTTAGATAAAGATTTTTATGGAAATGTAAGAAAGCCCTTTAGTGAGATCAATAGAAAGCCAATTTTTCCAGAAGAGAAAGAGGTTTTAGTGAATAACAGAGCACGCAGCGCAAAATTAAGAATAGCAGAAAGAATAGTATAAAAATTATTAATCATGAATCCAATTAAGGAGGTTGTTTCAGGTGAGTTGTTGCAAAAGGGTAGGGTGGTTAAGAACATACCATTTTTGATGTATGTAACCTTTTTAATGGTGCTATATATAGCGTATGGATATTATGTAAATAATAATGTTAGAGGGATTGTTATAGAAGAAAAAAACAAAGAAGAACTTTATTCGGATTTGCAATCAGCACTAGAATTATATGATTGTGAAAGTCTTCAAAGTAAGGTTGCTGAAAAAACTGCTGAATGGAATATTTATGAAGCTAAAGATCCACCAATTAACATTAAATCAAAAAAATAGAAAGTGAGTAAAAGAGTATCCATAGTAAGAGTTTATGTTGTTTATATAATAATGTTAATTCTGGCACTTGGTATAATTACTAAAATAATTATCATTCAATTTATTGACGGTGATGAACTTCAGAAACAAACCAACGATCAAAATTATGTTTTAAAGCAGGTTGAGGCTCCAAGGGGTAACATTTTTGCAGATAATGAGCAAAAAACTTCTTTGTCTATTTCTGTTCCAAGATATAGTGTTTATATGGATCTTGTTACTGTAAGTGAAAAAATATTTAATGAAAAAATTACAGCCTTATCAGATAGTTTGTCAGTAATTGTTGATTCTAAATCAGCTATTCAGTGGAAATTTGATCTTAGTGAGCAACGTAAAAAAGGGAATAAGTATTATTTAATTGCTAAAAATTTAAATAACAGTCAAATAGATCGATTAGATGGATTTCCAATTTTTAGATTAGGTCAATTTTCAGGAGGATTTATCGTAAAAAAAAGTAATAAAAGAATTAAGCCTTTTGGTCTTTTAGCAAATAGAACTATTGGTTATGTGATTGAGGAAGATACTACGTTAGTAGGGTTAGATGGAGCTTTTAATGATATATTGAAGGGCAAGGATGGAGTGGTTTTAATGGAAAACATAGGGGGGGGTAACTGGAAGCATGTAGAAGGTGAGCTATCTGAGGAGCCAATACCAGGGTATGATTTATATACCTCAATAGATGTAAATATTCAGGATGTTGCTGAGTCAGCATTATTACATCAGCTACAAAATCAAAATGCTATTAGTGGATGTGTTGTTTTGATGGAAGTTGAAACAGGTTTCGTTAAAGCAATTGCTAATCTTACTAAAGACACTATTCATGATGCTTATTATGAGGCTTATAATAATGCAGTTGGAGTAAGTTCAGAGCCTGGATCAACATTTAAGCTAGCTTCATTAATGGTAGCATTAGATGATGGAAAGATAAAAATTTCTGATAGTGTAGATATGTCAGGTACATATACTTTTTTAGAAAACAAAGTGTTGCATGATTCAAAAAGGGGCGGGTATGGTAAGAATACCATTCAGTATGCATTTGAAAAGTCTTCAAATGTGATAAGTCAAATCATGTTTGATAATTATAAGGACGAGCCACAAAAGTTTATTGATGGGCTGAAAGACATTGGTTTACACAAAAAATTAGGGCTTTCAATTATAGGAGAAGGGAGTCCTTATATAAAAGATGCCGATGATGCCTTATTTTCTGGGAATACTGTGCCATGGATGGCGATAGGTTATGAAGTGCAATTAACTCCTCTCCAGATCTTGGCATTTTACAATGCTGTTGCTAATGATGGGGTCATGGTTAAACCTCAATTTGTAAAAGAAATAAGATTTGGAAATGAGTTAAAGCAGTCCTTTGAGAGGAAAATAATAAATCCTCAAATATGCAAGGAATCTACTTTGCAAGATGTTAAGGTAATGTTAAAAGGTGTAGTAGATAGAGGTACAGCAAAGAATATTAAGGCTAGAGGATTTGATATTGCAGGAAAAACAGGGACCTCTAAAATTGCACGTGGATCTAAAGGGTATGGGGATAAATATCAGGCGTCTTTTTGTGGTTATTTTCCTGCAGATGATCCTAAGTATTCATGCATAGTAGTAATTCAGGGGCCAACAAGAAATATTTATGGTGCTAAGGTTTCAGGAACAGTATTTAAAGAGGTCGCTGATAAGGTTTACGCAATGGGTAATATGAAAACGAAAAAAACAGAAGATGTTGATTTGTATTATCCTTTTTCAAAAGATGGAAATAACGATGATCTTACACTGGTTCTTTCAAGCATGGATATACCAATTCAAAAGGATGGTGATATAGGAAATTGGGTATCCACTTTTACACATGAAAAAATGATAAAAATGAGCAACAGGAAAATTGTTCAAGGTGTAGTGCCTAATGTAATGGGGATGGGATTGAATGATGCACTTTACTTATTAGAGTGTCAAGGGTTACAAGTAAAAGTGTCTGGAAGTGGTGTGGTGAGAAAACAATCCATTATGCCAGGTAATAAAGTACATAAAGGTGAATTAATCATAATAGATCTAAGCTAATGAAATTGTTGAAAGATGTTATATATGGTGCTAGTATTTTACAGGTAAAGGGATCTACAAATATTGCAGTTGAGCACTTAGTTTATGATTCAAGAAAAGCTGGAAAATTCACCATGTTTGTTGCTTTAAAAGGAACAAAACTAAATGGTCATGATTTTATAGGAACTGCAATAGAGCATGGTGCAGATAGTATTCTTTGTGAAGATCTTCCAGATAAAATAAATGAAAATGTAACCTATGTTCAGGTTAAAGACTCTGCTTTAGCGTTAGGAATAGTTGCGGCTAACTTTTATGGTAACCCAAGTGAAAAGTTAAAAATGATTGGTGTAACGGGCACCAATGGGAAAACTACTTCAGTGACTCTTTTATTTAACCTGTTCAGACTCTTGGGTTTTAAAGTGGGATTAATTTCAACAGTAGAAAATAAAATACATAATGAAGTAATAAAGTCAACTCATACAACACCTAATTCTTTAGATCTAAATCACCTTTTAGATAAAATGGTTGAAAAAGGATGTTCGTATGTTTTTATGGAAGTAAGCTCTCATGCAGTTGATCAGAAAAGGATTTCTGGGGTTCAATTTGACGTAGGTGTTTTTACTAATATTACTAGGGATCATCTTGATTATCATAAAACTTTTGATAATTACATTTCGGCTAAAAAGTCATTTTTTGATCAGCTTTCACCAAATGCATATGCTTTGATCAATTCAGATCAGAAACATAGTGAGTCTATGGTTCTACACACAAAAGCAAAAGTGCTTAGCTATGGTATAAATACAGTATGTGACTATAAAGCTAGAATCATTGAAAACCGTTTTGATGGTATGACTTTAGAAATAGATAATGTTGAGATCTGTTCCAATTTAATAGGGGATTTTAATGTCTATAACTTATTAGTTGCTTATTCAGTTGCTGTTACGCTTTCTCAGGATAAAATGGATGTGCTTACCACCTTAAGTAATTTATCTGCACCAGAGGGCCGTTTTCAGCACAATATTTCAAAGGGAAACATTACAGCGATAATCGATTATGCGCATACTCCAGATGCTTTGGAAAATGTTTTAAAGACAATTAAAAATATTAGATCAGGAAAAGAGATGGTAATCACCGTATTTGGATGCGGAGGAGATAGAGATAAAGGCAAGCGTCCGATAATGGCAAAAATTGCTAGTCAATTAAGTGATCAAGTGATCTTTACTTCTGATAATCCTAGAACTGAAGACCCTGATAGTATTATAGCTGATATGGAAAAAGGTGTTGAAGTTAAGGAGCTTAAAAAAACACTTTCAATTTCCAATAGAAAAGAAGCAATTAAAACAGCTTGTAGCATGGCTCATAAAGGAGATATACTTCTTATAGCAGGGAAGGGTCATGAAAAATATCAAGAGATTAATGAGCAGGTGATACCCTTTGATGATATGGAAGTTGTTGTTGAAACTTTAAAACTGATGAATAAATAATGTTATACCACCTATTTGAATATTTAGATTATAAATTTAGCTTGCCTGGAGCTGGATTATTCCATTTTATTTCTTTCAGGGCTGGTATGGCTATTATCACTTCTCTAGTTATTTCATTGCTTTTTGGTGGAAAGCTTATACAGCTCTTACAGAAAAAGCAAGTTGGAGAGAGCATAAGAGACCTTGGTTTGGAAGGTCAGTTGGAGAAAAAAGGAACTCCAACAATGGGAGGATTAATTATTTTGTCTGCTATTCTTATCCCAACATTGCTTTTTGCAAAACTAGATAACATTTATACTATCATCATGCTTGTCACAACAGTTTGGTTAGGCTTGATAGGTTTTTTAGATGATTATATCAAAGTATTTAAAAAGAATAAAAAGGGGCTGGCAGGTAAATTTAAAATAATAGGTCAGATTGGTATTGGGGTAATAGTTGCTTGTTTATTGTTTTTTAATGAAAATGTTTCAGTAAAAGAAAAGGTTGAAGTAGAATATATAGATGGGTTTAAAGAGAAGATAGGAGATAATTTCATAGGTCAAAAGGCCATACTAGAAGATGATGGATCTATTGAATATTATTGGGTAGAGCATTACTCAACAAAAACAACATTACCACTAATTAAAAATAATGAATTTGATTATAAATGGTTGTTAGGTTTTTTAGGGAATGATGCTTCAAAATGGGCATGGATCGTTTTTATTCCCATTATCATTTTAATTGTTACAGCTGTATCTAATGGCGCAAATTTAACTGATGGTATCGATGGTTTAGCAACAGGTACTTCAGCTATAATAGGGATTACTTTATTGGTTTTTGCTTATGTGTCAGGTAATATTTTCTTTTCAGACTATTTAGATATTATGTATTTGCCAAATACAGGTGAACTAGTTGTTTTTATGAGTGCATTTGTGGGAGCGTGTATAGGTTTTTTATGGTATAACTCATATCCAGCTCAGGTGTTTATGGGTGACACGGGAAGCCTTGCTATTGGAGGAATAATAGCGGTTTTTGCAATAGCTATTAAAAAGGAACTTTTGATTCCTGTTATATGTGGAATTTTCTTAATGGAGAATTTATCTGTAATGATGCAAGTAGCTTGGTTTAAGTATACCAAGAAAAAATATGGTGAGGGTAGAAGGGTGTTTTTAATGTCTCCTTTACATCATCATTATCAGAAAAAAGGTATGCATGAAGCAAAAATTGTTGCTCGTTTCTGGATCATAGGAATATTATTAGCAGTATTATCCATTGTTACATTAAAGTTAAGATGATGGCAGCAAAGGAAATATCAATTCTTGGTGCTGCTAAAAGTGGTATAGGTGCTGCAATTTTAGCTAAAAAAGTAGGATATAATGTATTCGTATCTGATTTCAATTCAATTAATGAAGAATATAAAAAAGAGTTATCTCAAATAGGTATCGAGTGGGAAGAAGGTGGGCATTCATTGGATCGCTTACTTAAGGCAGAAGAGATAGTTAAAAGTCCAGGTATACCAGATTCAGCACAGCTTATACAACAATTAAAAAAAGAGAACATTCCTATTGTTTCTGAAATAGAATTTGCTGGAAGGTATTCTAATGCAACTAAAATATGCATAACAGGAAGTAATGGTAAAACAACAACTACATTAATGTTGAAGCACATACTTGAAAAAGCTGGATTAGATGTAGAGGCTGTAGGAAATGTAGGAAATAGCTTTGCTCAAGTTTTATCAGAAAGAGATCATGACTTTTTTGTTATTGAGTTAAGCAGTTTTCAATTGGATAATATGCAAGAGTTCAAGGCAGATTTTGCCATTCTGTTGAACATCACTCCTGATCATTTAGATAGATATGAAAACAATTTTCAAAACTACATAGAAAGCAAGTTCAGGATCTTGAATAATCAAAATAAAAATGAAGTTTTCATTTATAATTCAGATGATCCAATTATACAAAAAGAAATCAGCAAAAGAAACATAAAGTCTTCAAAGTATGGTTTTTCTCAAAACAATGAAATGAAAGAAGGGTCATGGATAGAAAATGATCAAATACAAATTAATATAAACAATAAAAAACAATCAATTATGAGAATACATGATTTAGCACAACAAGGTAAGCATAATGCTTATAATTCTATGGCTTCAGGTATTGCTGCAAGATTACTTGATATCAGAAAGGAGATTATTAGAGAAAGTTTATCTGATTTTCAAAATGTTGAACATCGTCTTGAATTCGTCACCAAAGTTCATGGAATAGAATTTATAAATGATTCTAAAGCTACTAATGTGAATTCAACGTGGTATGCATTAGAGAGCATGCAAAAACCCACAATATGGATAGTTGGTGGGGTAGATAAAGGTAATGATTATTCGATGTTGGAAGGGTTGGTAAAGCAAAAGGTAATTGGGATAGTTTGTTTAGGTGAGAAAAATAAGAAGATCCATAAAGCATTTGGACATATTGTTAATGATATACACAATGCAAATTCTGCTCAAGAAGCAGTAAAGATTAGTTATCAACTTGCTAAAAAGGGATTTTCTGTTTTGCTTTCTCCAGCATGTGCAAGCTTTGATCTTTTTGAGAACTATGAAGAAAGAGGTACAAAATTTAAAAAAGCAGTAAGGGCTTTATAAAAACATAAAATGGAAAAAAAGAAAGAAAAAAAAATGCAGTCAGATCTTTTGTTGCAAAGAGGTATAAGCAGATCTGCATTTTCTGATATTGCTCATAGATTGGAAACAATTACTGAGTTTAATGGGGTTGAATGGGTCAATGATTCAAAATCTACTGATATTGAAGCATCAAGTTTTTCTATTGAAATGATCAAGAAGCCTATAATATGGATAGTAGGTGCTGATGAAAGTAGAAGGAATTTAATTTTAGTTAAGAAGCTGGTGAAATATAAAGTATTGAAAATTGTGTGTTTTGGTGCTTTTGATACTGCAATTAAATATTCTTTAGGTGAAATGGTTGAGGCGTATGCATATAAGCAAAATCTACAGGAAGCTGTTCAAATTGCTTTTGAATGGTCAAAAAAAGGTGAGGTGGTTTTATTCTCACCAGCATGTCCAAGTATTGGGCAATATGAAAATTACAGAGAAAGAGGAAAGCATTTTTCAGATTTAGTATTGAATTTAACTGAATGCAATTTATAATAGATAAATATTTAAAAGGAGATAAGGTAATATGGGCCATTATTATATTGCTCTCATTATTTTCCATTGTAATGGCTTATAGTTCAAGTTCGAACTTGGCTTATCGTTTAATGGATGGTAATGCAACACCCTACCTGGTCAAGCATACATTTGTAATCATAATAGGTATTTTACTTATTATTTATTTGCAATTTTTCAATTACAAATATTTTTCTAAGATTTCTCAATTAGGAATATATGTTTCTGTTGTTTTGTTGCTAGTTACATTATTATTTGGTGTAAATAAAGGAAATGCATCTCGATGGATAATGGGATTTCAACCATCAGATTTTGCTAAAGTAATGCTTGTTCTTTATGTGTCAAGAATGCTGGTAGTTAAAAAGAATGAATTAACGAATTTCAAAAAAGGACTTTTCCCTGTTTTATGGCCTGTGTTTTTGGTTTGCGGTTTAATATTTCCAGCAGATTTTTCCACAGCGGCTTTGCTTTTCATGGTGTGTTTTATATTAATCTTTGTTGCAGGGGCAAAAATTAAACATCTTCTTTCAATTATAGGGGGAGTGTTAGCTCTGGTCTCTTTGTTATTAGTAATTAATATGTTGTTTTCTGGCTTGTTGCCTAGAGTTGATACCTGGACAAGCAGAGTTGTGAATTATAATTCAGGAAATCCTCAAGAGAATTACCAGGCTGAAATGGCTAAAAGAGCTGTAGCAACTGGATATTTACAGGGTAAAGGACCAGGAAATGGCATTGTTAAAAATAATCTTTATTCAGCACAATCAGATTTTATTTACTCATCCTCTATTGAGGAATTTGGATCTATATTAGGTGGGGTAGGGTTGATATTATTGTATTTGATATTGCTGTTTAGAGCTGTTAAAATAATGGCCAAAACAGAAAATAAATTTGGTGGTTTTATAGCTTTTGGCTTGGGTTTTATGTTAGTATTTCAAGCATTGATCAATATGAGTGTGGGGGTCAGCTTAATTCCTGTAACTGGCCAACCTCTTCCGTTAATAAGTATGGGAGGTACATCAATTTTATTCACATGTATGTCTATTGGGATCATATTAAATGTTAGCAGAACTGTATATAAAGAAAACGAATCTTAATTATGAAAAATCGTTTTATTATAAGTGGAGGAGGAACAGGAGGTCATATATTTCCTGCTATAGCTATTGCAAATGAAATAAAAAGAAAACGTCCTGAGTCGTCAATATTATTTGTAGGTGCTATTGGGAAAATGGAGATGGAGAAAGTCCCTGAATCTGGATATGATATTAAAGGTCTTGAAATAGTAGGGCTACAAAGAAAATTAACGTTAAAGAACTTGCTGTTTCCTTTTAAGTTGATTAAAAGTCTTGTTAATGCAAAAAAGATCGTTAAAGAATTTAATCCTGATATAGCTATCGGTGTTGGAGGTTATGCTAGTGGGCCAACTCTTAGAGTGACAGGTAAAATGGGAATTCCCACTCTACTACAGGAACAAAATTCATATGCAGGGTTAACGAATAAATTATTGGCTAAAAAAGCAAGAGTTATTTGTGTTGCCTATGAAAGAATGGAGCAATTTTTTCCTATTGAGAAAATAAAATTAACAGGAAATCCAGTTAGAAACGACATTCTAGATTTAAAAGATAAAAGAGAGGCAGCTATTCAGCATTTTGATCTTGCTGATAATAAAAAAACCATTTTGATTATTGGCGGAAGTCTTGGAGCTAGGACAATTAATGATAGTGTAAAAAATGGCTTAAGTGAATTTGCAAATTCACCATATCAATTAATTTGGCAAACAGGAAGCTATTATTTTGAAGATATTAAAAATGCTGTTAATGCTTCAAATTGTGATTCAGTTCACCCATTTAAGTTCATAAAAAAAATGGATCTAGCTTATGCAGCAGCTGATGTCATTATCTCGAGAGCAGGAGCACTATCGGTAAGTGAACTTTGTTTAGTAAAAAAACCAGTAATTCTTGTCCCTTCTCCTAATGTTGCAGAGGATCATCAGACTAAAAATGCAAAATCACTTGTTGATAAATATGCAGCTATACATGTTGAAGATGTCGATGCAGCCACGAAATTAGTTGATATTGTTTTTGAGCTTATAGAAAATGAAAAAAAATGTATGGATTTAAGTAAGAATATTTCCATGCTAGCTAAGCCTAATGCAGCAAAAGATATTGTAAATGAAATTTTTCAAATTATAGATTGATTTTTGAATATAGATAACATAAATAGAATTCATTTTATTGGTATAGGCGGTATAGGAATGAGCAACCTTGCTAGATTCTTTTTATCAAAAGGGGTGTCTGTTAGTGGTTATGATCGAGTTGAAACTGATCTTACGTTTCAATTGATTGACGAGGGAGCAGATATTCATTTTATAGATGATGTTAATTTAATTAATGAGCTAGAAAAAATAGATCTTGTTGTTTATACGCCAGCTATTTCTGTAGATCATGGAGAGTTATCATATTTTGTTAATTCAGATATATTGGTTATAAAAAGAGCAGAATTATTGGGCTTGATCACTGAAAATAGTTTTTCTATTGCAATTGCTGGTACACATGGAAAAACAACTACGTCATGTATCGTTGCTCATATGTTGGAGTATTCAGGGTTAGGCTGTAATGCTTTCCTTGGTGGTATATCAACAAATTACAATTCTAATTTTATAATTAATAAAAATGCAGATACTACAGTCGTAGAAGCAGATGAATTTGACCGATCTTTTTTAAGCTTATCTCCAGACATTTCAATTATAACATCTATGGATGCCGATCATTTGGATGTTTATGGAGATAGGAATGAGATGGTTAAAAGTTTTCAAGATTTTGTCGATCTTATTTCAGATGAAGGTAAGCTAATTGTTAATCATGGTCTTCCTGTGAAGTTTAAAAACATGATTACCTATGGAGAGGATGAGTCTGCAGATCTAATAATTAAAAACATTAATATTAAAGGCGGCAATTATTATTTTGATATCCGCTACAAAGATCTTGTTTTAAATAACATTCATTTAGGGTTGCCCGGAAGACATAATGTATATAATGCTGCTTCAGCTGTATTACTTTCATTAGAGATGGGAATGGAAGTTAAAATGATTAAATCATCCTTAGCTTCATTTAAAGGTGTAAAAAGAAGGTTTGAATACCAATTAAGATCTAAAGAGTTGGTTTTTATTGACGACTATGCGCATCATCCAAAAGAATTGGATGTATGTATTGGGTCTGTAAGAGAGTTATATCCTAATAAAATATTAACTGGCATATTTCAGCCACATTTATATTCTAGAACAAGAGATTTTTTAGCAGAATTTGCAGTTAGTCTTTCAGCACTAGATGAGGTAATCTTACTTGATATATATCCAGCAAGGGAATTGCCTATTTCAGGTATTTCATCTAGTGTGTTGTTGGAGAAAATAAATTGCAGAAATAAAAAACTGGTTACCATGCAGGAGGTTGTGCCAGAGATTGAGAATAGATATATTGAAGTATTGCTCTGTATGGGGGCAGGAAACATTGATAAATTGGTACAGCCATTAAAAATGGCTTTAGAAAATAAAAACAACGTTAATTGAAAAGAGTGTTGGTCATATTAGGATGGGGATTGTTCCTTTTAGGTTCAATTGTTCTATTGGGGTTTGTTGATGCTAATTATGACAAAATAATGGTTAATGAATTTGTTATAGAAATTGATAAATCAAACGGTCATTCTTTTGTTACTGAGGATCAGGTTGTTGAGTATTTGAATGATAAGGGGATTGTGTTAAATGAAGACATGAAAGAGGTGCCTGATCTAGAGGAAATAGAATCCCTTATTCAAGACTTATCAGCAACAAAAAATGTTGAAGTCTATTCTTATAATAATGGTGAGCTACATATAGAAATTGAACAAAGAAATCCAATTGCAAGAGTTCTTGTTAATAATGGATATTTGAGTTATTACATTGATGAGGATGGAAAAGTAATGTCTTTAAGTGATACTTATGTAGCTAGAGTCCCAGTGTTTAATGGGTATATCAATTATGGTGATCACTATAGGTCTATAAATGACCTTTCAGTTCATGATCCAGAGGACCATACATTGGATGAAATATATCACTTAGCAAATATTATTAATAATGATGAGTTTTTTAAATCTCAGATCGTGCAGGTATATGTTAATAAAAAAGGAGAGTATGAAATGATACCTAGGGTAGGTATTCAAAGAATCTTGTTTGGAAGTATTAATGAAGCTGAAAAGAAATTTATGAAGTTAAAAGAGTTTTATACTAATAGAAGTAATATTAGTGCTAAAGAATTTAATATGTATGACACATTAAATGTTATGTATAATAATCAAATTGTTTGTTCAAAAAGATAAAAATATAATTATGGATGCACCAGAAATAATAGTAGGATTAGATATAGGCACTACAAAGATAGCTTGCCTAGTAGGATGTAAAACAGAGCATGGGAAAATAGAAATATTAGGTATTGGGAAGGCACCAAGTGTTGGAGTTACTAGAGGGGTTGTTTCCAATATTGAAAAAACTGTACAGTCAATTCGTATTGCAGTAGAAGAAGCTGAAGCAAAATCTGGTGTTGAAATTAAGGTTGTCAATGTTGGTGTTGCTGGACAACACATTAAAAGTTTACAACACAGAGGTATGATCACTAGAGATTCTTTTGAAGAAGAAATCTCTCAAAGTGATGTAGATGTGCTTATTGAAGACATGTATAAGCTTGTTATGTTGCCTGGTGAAGAAATTATTCATGTGCTTCCACAAGAATATATTGTAGATAGGCAACCTGGAATTAAAGACCCTATAGGTATGGCTGGAGTTCAATTAGAAGCCAATTTTCATATAATTACTGGACAAATAGCAGCAGCTAAAAACATATTTAAATGCGTAAGTAAGGCTGGTTTAGAAGTTGCAGAATTAATATTAGAGCCTTTAGCGTCATCTGAAGCTGTAATTTCTGATGAAGAAAAAGAAGCAGGGATTGCTTTGGTGGATATAGGTGGAGGAACAACTGATATCGCTATTTTTCAGGATGGCATAATTAGACATACTGCAGTAATACCTTTTGGTGGTAATGTGATTACAGAAGATATTAAAGAGGGTTGTACAATTATGCATCGTCAGGCAGAGTTGTTAAAAACAAAATTTGGTGCTGCTTTAACGCAAGTAAGTCAGGAAAATGAAATTGTTTGTATTCCAGGATTAAGAGGTAGAGAGCCAAAAGAAATTTCAGTAAAAAACTTATCTAACATTATTAATGCACGAATGACAGAGATCATTGAGCATATATATTATGAAATAAAGAATTCTGGTTTTGAGAAGAAATTAATTGGAGGAATTGTAGTGACTGGCGGTGGTTCACAGCTTAAACATATTAATCAATTGTTTGAATATATTACTGGGATGGATTCTAGAGTTGGTTATCCAAATGAACATTTGAGTTCTAATACCAATTTAAATATCACATCTCCTTTATATGCTACTGGAGTTGGGTTGGTTACTAAAGGATTTCAGCAGTTTGATATGTTAAAAGCTAGACAAGAAAAAATTAGTACAAGAATGCATTCACAAAAAAATAAAGGAAGTTTTTTCGAAAAGATCAAAACTTTTTTTGATGATAAAGTTGAATAAATAAAATATAGGGAGAAATAGTAATTAATTAAAATATACATTATGATGAAATTTGATTTACCAAAAGACCAGTCATCAATTATAAAAGTGATTGGTGTTGGTGGTGGTGGCAGCAATGCTGTTAACCATATGTATCGCCAAGGAATAAAAGGTGTTGATTTTATTGTTTGCAATACAGACCATCAGGCCTTGGATATGAGTCCAGTTCCAGTAAAAATTCCATTAGGACAAAGCTTAACAGAGGGAAGAGGAGCAGGGTCAATACCTGATGTCGGTAAAAATGCTGCAATAGAGAACTTGGATGAGATCAAAGAGATTCTAGAGAAGAACACCAAAATGGTGTTTGTGACTGCTGGTATGGGAGGCGGTACAGGAACAGGTGCAGCTCCAGTGATTGCTCATGCAGCAAAAGAGATGGGTATACTTACTGTAGGAATTGTTACTGTCCCTTTTACTTTTGAAGGTAAAAAAAGAAGGAGTCAGGCTGAAGAAGGTCTTGATAAAATGAGAGATGTAGTTGATACACTTTTAATTATTAATAATGATAAGTTAAGAGAGAAGTATGGGAATTTATCTTTAATCAATGCTTTTGAGCAAGCTGATGATGTTCTTACAATTGCTGCAAAAGGAATTGCAGAAGTGATTTCTGTAACAGGTCAGATTAATGTAGATTTTAATGATGTAAATACTGTAATGAAAGATAGTGGTGTGGCTATTATGGGATCTGCAGAAGCAGAAGGAGATGAGAGAGCGCTACAATGTGTTGAAAGTGCACTTTCTTCACCACTGTTAAATGATAATAATATAAAAGGAGCTACATATGTTTTATTGAATATAACTTATGGGAACAAGGTTGTTTTAATGGATGAAATATCAGAAATTACAGATTACATTCAACAAGAAGCAGGAAGTACTGCTGATGTTATTTGGGGTCATGGATATGATGAGAATTTAGGTGATAGTCTTTGTGTTACAATTATAGCAACAGGTTTTCAAAAGAGTCCTAATACAGGTTTGCCAATGAGGGAAAAGCCAAAGAAAGTAATTGACCTAAATGATAAAGATTACCCCACAATAATAACTGAAAAGATTAATTCTCCAATTGAAACTTCAAGTAATCAGATAGATGATAAAGAGGATGAATTGCTTGAAGGTGAGGAGCCTTATATTATTAATAAGGTACATTCAAATGAAAACACAAAGATTGATTCAGTTAAAAAGCCAAATGTAGAATCAGATGGAAAAGTTAGATTTTACCTAGACGAGGATGAGGATGAAGTGGAAGAAGAAGCTGAAGAAAACAACATAGAAAGTTCAAATGAAAGCTGGACAGAGAAGATAGAGATTAAATCACCTGAGCCTACTGAACCTACTGTTGAGGATAATAAAGAATTAACAGATCAAAGACTTGAGAAGATAAAAAAAGAATCTCAAAAGATGAAATCCCCAATGGGAATCAATGAACTTGAAAATGAGCCTGCTTATAAGAGAAGAAATATTCAACTGGATGATGTTCAGCGTTCTTCTGATTCTGAAGTTTCAAGATTTTCATTAGGTGAGAGTGAAGATGAGGAAGGGAATAAGAAGAATGGACTAAATGAAAATAATTCTTTTTTACACGATAATGTGGATTAACTATGAGTCTTAAAGTTGTAATTGATCAAGAGATCAAACAGGCAATGCTAGCCAAAGAAAAAGAAAAGCTAGCAGTCTTAAGAGCGATAAAAGCTGCTATTTTATTGGAGCAGACCAAAGAAGGAGGTGATGGTAAATTATCTCAAGAACAAGGCATTCAGATTCTCCAAAAACTACATAAGCAAAGGATTGAAGCAGCAAAAATATATACAAGTCAGAATCGAGAAGACTTGGCTTTAATTGAAGAATCTCAGGCTGATATAATAGAACACTTTCTTCCAAAACAGCTAGGGAAAGAAGAGGTGGAAAGTATTTTAAGTCAAATTATTCAAGAAACAGGTGCTTCAGGTCCCTCAGATATGGGTAAAGTTATGGGGAGAGCTATGGGGAAACTGAAGGGAAAAGCACCAGGAGATTTAATATCTTCAATTGTAAAGGAGCTACTCAATAAATAAACATATTTTAATTTCATTTTCAATAATCTTAGCTATTATTGTGAAAAAAAAATGGAATTTATCCCAGAAGAAATTGAAGACTATGCTCTTAGACATACATCTAAAGAGCAGGATCTTTTATCAGAATTAAATAGGCAGACACATATAAATGTCCTACAGCCAAGAATGTTATCTGGACATTTGCAAGGTAGAATCTTAAGTACATTTTCACATATGATACGTCCAAATAGAATTTTGGAAATAGGTACATATACTGGATATAGTGCTATATGTTTGGCTGAGGCATTAAATAAAGATGGTAAATTATTTACAATAGATATTAATCAAGAGATTGAACCTTTCACTAGATCTTATTTTAAAAAATCTAATAAAGAGCAGCTAATTAATTATTTAATAGGAAATGCCTTAGATATAGTGCCAAATCTTAATGAAGTATGGGATTTGGTTTTTATTGATGCTGATAAGGAAAATTACTGTAATTATTTTGACCTTGTCATTGATAGCGTTCGGGAAGGTGGTTTTATTATTGTGGATAATGTTTTATGGAGTGGCAAGGTTATTGAAAGTGTAGATAAAAAAGATGATGAAACTTTAGGGATTGTGTCATTTAACGAAAAGGTGCATAATGATTCTAGAGTTGAAAATGTATTGTTTCCAGTTAGGGATGGGTTGATGGTAGTTAGAAAGCTATAGTTAAAGAGAGGATAAGTCGTTGAATTTGTTATTTTTACCAGCCGTGAAAATAATATATCAATATAATTAATATTATTAAT
>PVBE011473802.1_pt1 | contig 24090 bp, 17 predicted proteins | sample 1631181 | NCBI WGS metagenome assembly PVBE01 (sample SAMN08397723, study PRJNA350692) | Marine metagenome, whole genome shotgun sequencing project. | isolation source: water | place: Pacific Ocean | collected 2012-04 | reverse complement strand
CATCTGATCAATTCGTGATTCGCTTTTAGAGACTTCGCGCTTGAATTTTTTTACATCGCGTTCCAATTGCTTTTTGGTTTCGAACCACATTTTATTAGAAGAAACTTCAGGTTTTCCCGATGGTTGTTTTTTTGTGACAGATGCCCCAACGGTCAATTCCAATTCACGGAAAGTGTCAACTTTTTTTGTTGCCAGGAAATCGTACACATCTCCTTCGTGTTCTTTCAGGCCTTCCTTTGAAAATTCGAATACACGGTTGGTTAGGCCCTGTAGAAAATCCCTATCGTGCGAAACAACGATCAGTGTTCCCCCAAAATTGAGGAGGGCTTTTTTCAGCACTTCTTTGGCCACCATATCAAGGTGATTGGTGGGCTCATCCAGGATGATCAGGTTATACTTCTGCAACAACATTTTGCACAAAGCCAATCGCGACTTTTCACCCCCGGAAAGCACTTTCACTTTCTTGTAAATATCGTCTCCACTGAAAAGGAAAGCACCCAGAATGCCGCGAACCTTTGAGCGTAAATCTCCAGTGGCAGCATTGTCTATTACTTCAAAAATGGTTTCATCTCCCTTTAACGAATCTGCCTGGTGCTGCGCGTAAAAACCGAGCTCAACATTGTGACCCAATTCAAGGTGGTTTGTGAAATCAAGATCACCGGCAATCATTCGTGAAAGGGTTGTTTTACCCATACCGTTTTTCCCCACAAATGCTATTCTATCTCCTTTGCGGATATGAAAACTCTCTTCGCGAATCACGTGATTATCCCCATAAGATTTGCACACCTTCTCTGCTTCAACCACCAACTTGCCAGATGGGGGTGCTTCCGGAAAACGAATTTTAATCTTTGAAGTGTCCTCCTGGTCCACTTCGATCAGCTCCATTTTTTCCACCTTTCGAATAAGTGTCTGGGCGAACTTTGCTTTGTTCTTTTTGGCACGAAACTTTTCGATGTTGCGTTCCAGCTGTTTTATGTAGTCTTTCTGGTTCTTTTGAGCAGCAATTTGTTTTTCCTTTCTCACCGCTCTCATTTCAAGGTATTTGGAATAGGTCGCTTTATAGTCCTCGGCTTTGCCCAATGAAATCTCAATGGTTCGAGTTGTCACATTGTCAAGGAAAGCCTTGTCGTGGGAAACAAGCATCGTGGCACCAGGGTAAGCGATTAAAAAATCTTCGAGCCACGTGATTGACTCAATATCAAGATGATTGGTAGGCTCATCCAAAAGGATGATGTCCGGTTGTTGCAATAAGATTTTGGCAAGTTCCACGCGCATTTTCCAACCACCGCTTAGTTCGGTGCACTTTTTTCCGAAGTCTTCCTGTTCAAATCCCAGGCCTTTAAGAACCCGCTCAGCCTGCTCATCGATGCTGTGTCCGGCATTAATTTGCAGTTGATGCTCTTTTTGTTGAAGATCTTCAATGAGTTGGGTGTAACCATCGGACTCATAATCTTCCCGATTGATAAGCTCATGGCGCATTTCTTCAACTTGTTGCTCTAATTGAAGAATATCTTTAAAGGCTGTTTTCGCTTCATCAACAACCTTTCGGTCACTCACATTTTCCAAATGCTGTGTTAAATAACCTACAGAAGTGTTTTTTGATTTTACAATGCTGCCTGTATCCGACTTTTGAAATCCGGCAATGATCTTCATCAAGGTAGATTTGCCGGCACCGTTTCTTCCTGCCAAACCAATCCTGTCGGCAGGAGTAATCATAAAAGAAATGTCCTCGAAAAGAGGAACACCGCTGAATTGCACCGAAACGTTGTTGACCGTTAGCATTGGGGCACAATATTACAGGAAATGGCGCATTCCTGATTTGTCTGAAGCCAGTTTTTATCCAGGGAGATTTACGACATCAGATTTTTATCTGAATAAGCAGATATTTGCACCCCCAACCATGGATGCTGCTGCCATATACCGCAAGATGATCGACTCGGAACGTAACATTTACGAGCCTGCGGAGTTACACCATCAAAATCGCCACGATCCCAGCCATTTTGTGGATTTGATGATTTGCCAGCAAAATCGGTCTAATGATTTAAAAGTTGATGGCAATAAATTGGTGAGCGAAAGTTCAGGAAAGTCATATACCGTTCGCGAAAATGTAGTTGATGTTCGGGTAGATGCTGAAAGTAATGACGAGTGGGCTCGCTTGAATGAGCAGTTTTTGAACTATCATCGTTCGTTGAGTCCATTTACCTTGATCAATTCAACGCCAGTGATCAACTATGTTTCCGTGAAATCTGGGATTGGTCAGTTGAAAAATGCACGGGTGTTGGATGTTGGGGCTGGAACAGGCCACATGTTTTGTTCGTTCTTTCGGTTCCCTGAAACTTTGGATTATTTCCTGCTCGACCCAAATCTGCGCTTGCTGCATGATCAGTTCATCCGGGTTTATCCGGGGCTCACAGAATTGAAGTTGTCACACTTCCTGGGTTATTCCGAAGACCTTCCGTTCGTGGACGAATCTTTTGACCTGGTGATGAGCTATTCTTCCATCGACCATTTTAAAGACTTTCCTCAATTCATAGAATCTGCCAAACGCGTTTTGAAATCTGGTGGAACGCTGTTGATTTCAAGCCATTTGGACAAGGACAGTAAGGGCTCTTCATTTGGTGAACGCATCGATTCTTTATTTTCCTCAACCGGTCTGGAGAAATTGGCACGATCGCGCTATTTCAGAAAATGGGCGGTTGGTCACGATGATCATACGTATCATTTTGAAAATAGCCAACCGATAAGACAAGTGATGGAAGAAAAAGGTTTTGTTGTAGAGCAGGACGAAGAATTTGGTAATTACTTCTTTTTGGTGGGGCGAAAAGGCTGAACCCAAAGGTTTTATGTTCATCTGAGTGGGTAATCTGCATAGTGCATATATCATATGGTGTTTAGTTTCCGATAGTTATCGGAACGGTGTTCGGTGTTACGGATTCTTTTTAAGTTGGTTAATCAACTTTCACACCTCGTTAAATATTCACTTTATTGAAATCCGAAACACGGTTACCAATTTTACTGATTTCTGATTACCCTCACAATTTGGTATAGAGCCAACAAAAAACCCGGACCGTTTAAATGGCCCGGGTTTCACATTTTTCGATCTAAAAACCTTAGTAGCAGTAGCCATTGGCTTCTATCAACTCTTTGGCAATGTTTCTCCGCAAGTCTTTTGTATTCACCGGATCATGTTTGGTGAATCGTTTCAAGCCAAGTAGCATTACTCTCATTTCATCACCTTCAGCAAAAGAAGTGATAGCATGTTTGCCGTAAATGTTTATCAGTTCGATGCAGTCGCTGAAATAAACCCGGGTCATATCGATTCGTGATTGGTTTTCTACTTCACCAGTCATGGAGATCAATTTCTCGGTTTTCAAGAGCATTGACTCACAAGCATATATTGTCATGAGCATATCTGCAAGATTCATCAAAATCTCTTGCTCTTTTGCCAAACTCTGCATGAATTTTTGTACTGCTGCACCGCTTACCATCAAAGCAGCTTTTTTCATATTCTTCAACGCTTTGTGCTCTGCTGCCAATGGGCCTGTGGCACTTTCTCCACCCAAAGTGGGTACCGACATTAATTCTTTTTGTACAGCTAAAGCAGGGGACATCAGGTCGATCTTGCCTTTCATGGCGCGTTTCAACAACATGTCAACTGTTAACATTCTATTAATCTCATTGGTGCCTTCAAAAATTCTGTTGATTCTTGAATCACGATAAGCCCGGGCAACTGGCGTTTCTTCGGAATAACCCATTCCACCATAAACCTGAACACCTTCATCTGCAACAAAATCCAAAACTTCCGATCCATAAACTTTCAGCATGGCGCACTCAATGGCATATTCTTCAGCGGCTGTAAGAAGCGCTTCCTCCAACGGTTTACCAGCTTCCAGCAGCTCCTTCTCTTTCAGATCTATCAAGTTGGCGATGCGATAGCCGGCCGCGTCACAGGCATAAGTTCGGATTGCTTGCTCGGCTAATTTGTGTTGAATTGCTCCGAAACTTGAAATTGGTTTTTTGAACTGAATTCTTTCATTCGCATAGTTTACACAGTGCGAACTGATCAGTTTACACCCGCCCATCGCGCCATGGCCAAGTTTGAACCTGCCAATGTTCAGAATGTTAAAGGCTATTTTGTGGCCCTTTCCAATTTCTCCCAATAAGTTTTCTACCGGCACTTTCACATTTTCAAAGAAAATCTGGCAGGTAGAAGAACCTTTGATGCCCATTTTGTCTTCTTCAACTCCAACGCTGAACCCCTCCATGGTACGTTCCATGATGAATCCTGTGAACTTATCTCCGTCAACCTGTGCAAAGACTACAAATACATCTGCAAATCCTGCATTGGTAATCCACATTTTTTGTCCGTTGACGATGTAGTGCGTTCCTTCTTCATTCAGGTCGGCCCTGGTTTTGGCGGCCAAGGCATCAGACCCTGACCCGGGCTCGGTTAAGCAATAAGATGCTTTCAGCTCCCCTGATACCAATTTGGGCAGGTATCGTTGTTTTTGCTCTGGTGTGCCGAAATATAGAATTGGCAAAGTGCCGATTCCTGTATGCGCTCCCATAGTGACTGAAAAAGAACCCGATCCGGCAAATGCTTCGGTTACTACTGAATTGGTTATAAAATCCTTTTCGAAACCGCCATATTCTTCTGGAATTGCCGTTCCAAGCAGACCTAATTCAGCTGCTTTGTCAAGAAGAATCCCGTTCAGGCCTTTTTCTTTCTTCTCCAGGCGATCCGTTACAGGATCGATTTCCTTCTCCACAAAATCTTTGGCCATGCCTTCAATCATTAATTGTTCCTCGGTCAATTCTTCACGGATGAAAATGTCTTCATGTGAAGAATCGCTTACCAGAAACTCGCCTCCCTTGGGCAAGTGTGTTTGTGTTGTTATACTCATAACTTATGTCTTAAATCAGTTTTTAGAATAATTTTTAATTCAATAATTCATAAATGCCAGCAATTCCCTGGCCACCACCTATACATGCAGTCACCATTCCGTACTTCTTGTTTCTTCGTCTCAATTCGTTGATGATTTGTACGGTGAGTTTGGTTCCAGTGCAACCAAGTGGGTGGCCAAGAGCCACCGCTCCGCCATTCACGTTCAGTGTATCCATGTCCAAACCTGCTTCCTGAACAACAGCTAATGCCTGCGCAGCAAATGCTTCGTTTAACTCAATCAGGTCGATGTCACCCAGACTCATGCCAGCAATTTTCAAATCTTTTGGAATTGCTTTTACTGGTCCAATTCCCATTTCACTGGGATCAACGCCAGCGCAAGTACATGTCACCATACGGGCGATTGGGGTGAGCCCTAGATCGTTCACCATCTTTTCGGACATAACAATTGTGAAGGCCGCACCATCGGAAGTTTGTGAACTGTTTCCGGCAGTTACCGTACCACCGTTGCTGAAAACTGAACGAAGTTTGGCCAACACCTCTTTGCTCGTATCTGCGCGGGGACCTTCATCGGTGTCAACGGTGTATTTTCTGCTTTTCTTTTGGCCATCAGCATAATAGACATCATCTACTTCAACAGGAACAATTTCATCTTTGAATCGCCCATTTTGAATTGCATCGATAGCTTTCTTGTGCGAGTTGTATGAAAACTCATCCTGAGCTTCCCGACTGATGTTGTATTTCTGAGAAAGCTTTTCAGCCGTGTGACCCATGCCCAACATGTATTCCGGATTTGATTTCGCCAAATCATATACGGGAACTGTGCGGTAACCTGCGATTGGAACCATCGACATGGATTCGGCACCACCAGCGATGATACAATCTGCCATACCAGCACGAATTTTGGCTGTTGCCATGGCCACAGTTTCTACTCCTGAGCCACAGTAGCGATTTACTGTAACCCCAGGAACATCGATTCCGAGGGCATTCACAGCAATCCATCGAGCCATTTGCAGACCTTGCTCGGCTTCAGGGACAGCATTTCCAACAATCAAATCATCGATTTGTGAAGCCTCCAATTGAGGAACAGTTTTCATCAATTCATCGATCACGTGTTTTGAAAGACTTACAGGGTTATAATTTTTAAAGCCGCCCCTGTTGGCTTTTCCTACTGCGGTTCTGTAACCCGCTACTATGTATGCTTCTTGCATTGTGTTTGGATTTTGTAGTTATGGAAGGAACGCAGATGGCACAGATGATTCTGATCAAGCGCAGATCATAAAAAATCAGCGTCATCAGCGTTCCATAATCAATTCTAATTCCTCAATGGTTTTCCGGTAGTTAGGATGTGCTGCATTCTTTCCAGTGATTTTTGCTCACCTAGTAATGAAAGGAATGCTTCACGTTCGAGATCAAGCAAGTACTGTTCGCTGACTTTTGCTGGACCAGACAAATCACCTCCCGACATTACATATCCCAATTTATTTCCAATGAGCATGTCGTGCTCCGAGGCGTAGTTTCCGAAATGGAAACCATACGTTCCGGAGTACATTCCAGCTAATATTGAACGACCTCCAACTTGAATGTCTTCTCGTTGAATAGGTTGTGTGTAGCCATGATCCGCCATTGTGATGGCCTGCTGTTTAGCTTCCACAATCACATGATTTTTATGCAGTACAACAACATCCTTGTCTTTCTTGAGAATACCCATATCAATAGCTTCGTGGGCAGACGTTGCAACTTTCGCTGTGGCGATATTTACGAAGGACTCCTGCATGCGGTTTGTGTAAGGATCGCCTTTGGCAAGTCCGTCAGATACACGCAATACAAACTCTTTGGTCCCGCCACCAGCAGGAATCAAACCTGCGCCAACTTCAACCAACCCAATGTATGTCTCAGCAGATGCTACCACCTTGTCGGCATGCATGGTGATTTCGCAACCGCCCCCAAGGGTCAGGCCATGAGGACATGCTACAACAGGAATTGAAGAATATCTCAATCTCATGCAGGTGTTTTGGAACTGACGAACAGCCATGTCGAGTTCATCCCATTCTTGCTCGTTGGCAAGCATCAGAATCATCATCAGGTTGGCACCTGCAGAAAAGTTTTCTGCTTCGTTGGCAATTACGAGACCTCGATAGCCTTCTTCAGCAAGATCAATTGCTTTATGAATTCCGTTGATGATTTCTTCGCCAATAGCATTCATTTTTGTGTGGAATTCAAGATTCAGAATTCCATCGCCAATGTCCCGAATTGTGGTTCCTGCATTTCCCCAAACTGGTGATTGACCTTTCAGGTTTTCCAGGATAATCAAGGACTCTGTTCCAGGAATCGTTTTATATCCGGCTGCTGGAATATCCCAATATTGTTTTACACCATTGTTGGTTTGATAGAAAGTGGTTGCTCCTGAAGCCAGCATCTCATATACCCATTGTGCCGGTTTTTTGCCTACAGCCTCCATCATGTCAACTGTTTCTTGTACTCCCATGGCATCCCATGATTCGAATGGACCCACATCCCAGCGGAATCCACCTTTCATGGCATCATCCACTTTGTAAACCTCATCCGCTATTTCTGGAATTCGGTTAGAAACATATTGGAATACGCTGCACGACACCGCTCGCAGGAAGTCCTGTGCTTTTCCTTCGCCAGTGTGCATGATTTTGATCTTCTTCATCAAATCATCTTCCATCTTGGCTTGCTCCATTACACTGAATCGTGCCTTTTGTTTTGCCCGATATTCCAATGATTCGATATCGAGTGTTAGGATTTCACGTTTTCCTTCAGGTGTTTTGGTTTTTTTATAAAATCCACCTTTTGTCTTGTCGCCTAACCAACCTTTTTCAACCAGCTTATTGACGAAATCAGGAATCTTAAACATGTCGCGTTGTTCGTCATCAACTGCGTTGTTGTAAATGCTTGTAGCGACCTTAACCATCGTGTCTATTCCAACAACATCGGAAGTTCTGAAAGTTGCTGATTTTGGTCGGCCAAGTGCAGGGCCAGTCAAGGCATCAACTTCTTCAATCGTGAGTCCTTGTTCTGCCATGGCATGGAACACAGCCTGAATACCGAATACTCCTATTCTGTTGGCGATGAAACCGGTGGTGTCTTTACAGAACACAGTGGTTTTACCGAGGAATCGTTGGCCATAATCCATCAGAAAATCAATGATTCCCTGATCTGTTGAAGGACCTGGGACAATCTCGAGCAGTTCGAGGTAGCGTGGTGGATTGAAAAAGTGTGTCCCTACGAAACAAGTCTGAAAGTCCTCGCTTCTGTCTTCACACATCTGTGCCATCGGAATGGATGACGTGTTGCTGGAAATAATAGAACCCGCTTTTCGATGTTCTTCAACATTGGAAAAGACCTGTTTTTTGATTTCCAGGTTTTCGATTACCGCTTCAATCACCCAGTCGCAATCTGCAATCAGGTTCATGTTGTCGTCAAAGTTTCCAGTTACAATTCTGGAAACAAAGTCTTTGTGAAAAATTGCACCTGGTCTTGATTTCATAGTGCTTTTTAAAGCCCCGTCCACAATGCGGTTGCGAGCAGCCTTATTCGACTTTTGCTCTTCGGTTAAGTCAAATGGCACAATGTCGAGCAGTACCACCTGGCAGCCGATATTCGCAAAATGACATGCAATCCGGGAACCCATTACCCCCGAGCCTAATACTGCCACCTTCTGAATTCTTCTCATTCTGGTAGTATGCTTTTTAGTTGTTGGTTGTTCTAATGTTGCGTTCATCTATTTAGTTGTTGGATTTTAGTTATTGGATATTAGTGTGTTGTTTGTTTTTAATTTTTGAATAAAAGCATTAAGCATCTTCTGGATTTCCGTTAACTCTTCCAGAATAGCCTCAATGTCCTGATCACGGCCAAAGCCCAATTGTCGCGCCAGGATTAGCTGAGTTTCAAGTTCGAAAGACGAACCAAGGGCTATGTGTAGAAACTGCTTCAATTCCTTTTGACTTCCTCGTCCAGCTCCTTCCGCAATGTTGGAAGGAATAGAAATTGAAGATCTTTTGATTTGGCTGGTGAGCCCAAACTTTTCCTGATCTGGCATTTCTTTCATTGCAAGATATATCAAGGCAACCATAGCCATTGATTTCTCCCAAACCTTTAATTTTCTAAAATCGCTCAAACCAAAATCTAATTTCAAACATCCAACAGCTCAATTTAAACATTACCAAACGGTTGTTTGAATATTGCTTAGTCGATCGATAAGTCTGTTGTTTACTGTTGCGAATAAATCTTTCTTCTTTAATATCCGTGAAAGAACCAATGCACCTTGTAATTCTGAAAGGGCCAACTCTGCTAATCGCTGGGCTTCATCTTCCGGGTAGCGCTCAACATAGATGGCTTTGAAGGCCCTGATGTAATCTTTGAAAAACACTCGAATGGGGTTTGAAAATTCAGGATTTACATGGGCTGTTTCAAGGCCAATATTGCCCATTAGATCGCCACCTTCGGGGCCAAGGTAAACCTTCTTAGCTACTGCTATCATTTGCTTCATGCGTTCTTCCGGTTCCAACTCCTTATCATAAGCGTGAATGAAAATGTTTTCCTTAAAGAACTTGTGGACGTATTCCATTACGGCAATCATTAAGTCGTCCTTTCCGGAAAAATAGTGATAGATGCTGCCTTTTAACAAACCACATGAATGGGCAATATCTGCCATCGTGGTTTTATGATAACTCTGCAATCTGAAAATCTTCAGTGCCTGATGTGTAACAAATTCTTTTGTGACTTTTTGCCTTGGCATCTACTCTTTTTTCGAGTTCGTAAAATTCAAGAGAAAAATTCATTTTACCAAACGGTTGTTTGAAAAGATAAAGTGACCTTGATCATTTTCTTTTCCAGCCAGGGCATTTCATTGAAATTTTTACACCAAACGCATTGAATTTAATTGTGTTTCTTTTTGGTTGAGAAATCCAATCAAATGTAATTTTCAATAATCTCATACCCAACTACATTTGCATTGTCCCTCCGAATCATTCATTAACAAACAATACGATTATGAAAGCATTAATTAAAAGTTATTTCTCACTCATGAGTCTCTTATTTCTAACGAGTTCAGTTTATGCGCAAGGATTCTTCATTACCTACACACCGGCAAATCCATGCGTCTCCGATTCGGTTCATTTCTCAACCTCAATACCTTCCAATCCAATCGCTCCATATCGGTGGACGATTGACAATCTGCTCATTACGGATCAGGAGCCGGTATTCTTGTTTACCACACCAGGCTACCATGGCGTTACGGTATGGTCGCTTGATTCGTTACAGGGACTCGCTTTCGTTGACAGCATCGGGATATTTATTGACTCAATATGCCCAACCAATAACATAACGGGCATGGTATTCAACGATGCCAACAACAATGGGATTTTCGATACTGGTGAACAAGCTCTTAACAACAAAGCTGTTACAATAACGCCCGGCAACTATACTGCCTTCTCCAATCAATCGGGTATTTATTCGTTGAATGTTCATGCAGGCATATATGATGTTGAGCTTCAGGTTCCCACCTATTGGGCACAATCCTTACCGTCTGCCGGAGGTAACTATAGTGTAACATTTCCTGGTAATGGCGGTTCTTCTACAGGCAATGATTTCGGACTACACAGTGCAACAAACATTCAGGATCTCGAAGTTTATCTTGTTTGCTGGCCCGCCAGACCCGGATTCGACCAGTTATGCTATTTAAGCTATTTGAATGTAGGGACTGCTTCGGTTAGTGCCACCCTTGATTTCACTCATGACAGCAATCAGAGTTTTGTTAGCAGTAATCCGGCTGAAGATTCCTATTCTGCAAATACCTCCCAATATGTTATTGGCAACCTCAATCCCGGAGATGCGGGTGTCGTTGCCATAGTGTTGCACACCGATACAACAGTTGCATTGGGAATGGCTTATTCGCATTCAGCGATTCTGGAACCTTTAGCCTCAGACACAACACCGGCTAATAACGTGGATACGGCTTCATCAGTAGTGGTAGGGTCTTTCGATCCGAATGATAAACAGGTTAGCCCAGGTTCAACGAATGTTGAAGGCACAATTCCGCAAGTGGGATCGCTGGAGTACACGATCAGGTTTCAAAATTCAGGAACATTTTTGGCTGAAAATGTGCGCGTTGAAGATGTGATCGACACAGACCTTGACCTCACTGCCCTTCACCTGTTGTCGGCCAGTCATCCTTACGAATATCAGATTGATATGAGTACGCGTAAGATCACCTGGTTTTTCAACCAAATCAATTTACCTGACAGTAACACGAACGAAGAAGCAAGTCATGGATACATAAGATTCAGGATTGGAGTGGATTATCCAAACCCCAAACCTGAAACAGTTGAAGTGCAAAATGTTGCATCCATCTATTTCGATTTCAATGAAGCGATTGTAACCAACCTGGTGACATCATTATTGAAAGAGGAAACGGTTGGATTCAAAGAACCAGAAATGGATCAGATCATTTATTCCCACATCTTCCCGAATCCTTTTCTGGCTAAAACGTATCTGGGTTTAAGCGGAACAGAAGGTCCATTTTCACTCCGTGTTTATGATTTGAACGGACAGGAAGTTCTGAAACTGGACAACCAGGTTAATCTGCACTTACAAATTGATCTGGAGATTCAACCTTCCGGCTTGTACTTCTATGAAGTCAGGAATTCGGAAAACCAAACCATTTCAAGAGGAAAAATGGTGAAACAGGATCAGTAAAGTTTTAAGCAGGGTTTAGTTGAAGGCCGGTGGGTTTTGGGTCCTGCCGGCCTTTGTGTTTCAGGATTCCTCGTACATGTGTTCAACGTGCGAATTATACTTTTCGAGTATCACTTTACGCTTCAGTTTCATGGTAGGCGTTAACTCACCGGATTCTGCGCCCCATTCATTGGCAAGCAAGGTGAATTTCTTAATGGTTTCCCATTTACCAAAGTTGGTGTTCAGATTTTCGATATCGTCAAGAAAAGCGGTTATCACTTGTGGGTGATGGATAAGTACCTCGTTTTCAGTATTGTCGATTCCACGTTCTTCTGCCCAGGCCCGAAGGTTTACAAAACTGGGGACAATCAGTGCCGAAACAAACTTCTTCTCGTTGCCCACCACCATGATCTGCTCAATCAGGGGCGATTCCTTCATTTTGGTTTCAAGGGCCTGCGGGGCAATGTATTTACCTCCCGATGTTTTAAACAGTTCTTTTTTGCGGTCGGTAATCTTCAGAAACTTGCCTACAAATTCACCCACATCACCGGTATGCAACCACCCATCTTCATCCACGGTTTCGGCAGTGAGGTCGGGGCGTTTGTAGTAGCCTTTCATAATATTTGGGCCGCGAGCCAAAATCTCCCCATCCTCCGCTATCTTCACTTCCACTCCCGGAATCGGGATACCAATGGTGCCCAACTTCCGATCTTCTTCTTCAAGCCGATTGGAGGTAATCACCGGAGAGGATTCTGTTAAACCATAACCCTCAACTATCGCAATTCCTGCAGCAGTAAAGAGCGTACCCAATTTTGGATTCAAAGCAGCAGCACCTGTTACAATTCCTTCTACTTCTCCGCCCAAAGCTTCGAGCCACTTGCTGAAAATGAGTTTTCGGGCAATGGCCAGTTCCATATTATACAATGCGCCCAAGTCCTTATTCAATTCGAATTTCAAACCCAATTCAACAGCCCAGAAAAACAGTCTTTTCTTAATACCGGTTAACTCGTTACCCTTGGCCATTATCTTTTCATAGACCTTTTCTAGTAATCGCGGCACGGTTGTAAAAAAGTGTGGTTTAACCTCCTGAAGGTTTTCAGGAATAGTTTCCAGGCTTTCAGCATAATGCACGCTCAGGCCCAAAGCCATATACACGTAAACGACCATTCGCTCGAAACTGTGGCACAGGGGCAGAAAACTGAGTGTTCGTTTTCCGGGATCAAAAGAAAGGCTTGTTCCCACCGCCTTCACATTGCTAACGTAATTGTTATGGGTCAGCATTACACCCTTCGGTGTTCCTGTGGTTCCAGAAGTATAAATGATGGTGGCCACGTCATGAATATCAATGGCATCTTGTCTTGCCTTTAGTTCCTCGGGGTTTTTCTGCTCGCCCAGTTTGTAAAATTCGCTCCAATGTTTAGCCCCGACAACATGATCGAAAGTGTATATTTCCTGCAGCAGAGGTAATTCATCCTTGATACTGTTGATCTTGTTATAGAGTTCTTCACCGCTCGCAAAACAGATTTTTACCTCGGCATGCTCAAAAATGAACCTATAATCAGACTCGCTGCTGGTGGGATAAACAGGAACATCAACAACCCCGCAACCAAGGGTTCCGAGATCTACAATGTTCCATTCAGGTCTATTGGGTGAAAGGATCGCTATTTTATCGTCTTTTTGAAGACCATAATTGATGCAGGCATAACTCACCTTTTCCGCCCAACTGATCATCTCAGCTGTGGAATATCTCTTCCACACACCATCTACCTTGTGGGCAAATGCAGATTCCTGTGGGCAATCTTTTGCCTGGAAAGGCATGATTTCAAACAACCGGGTGAATTCGAGGTTTTGCATGACAAATTAGTTTTACCGACCCAAATCAGAGACTTATTTCTTCATGGCAATAACACCCAACGTTAATGTAACCTGGTCGGCAATGATCTTGTCCTTGGCCTGCTCCAACATAGAAGGATTGAGAGTAGATGAACCATAAGCCACTTTAAACTCGGAGCGGTCGAATTCCATTTTACCTTTCGACTTAATCACTTTTCCATCCGTATGGATATCCATAGCGGCACTGAAAGGTTTGGTAATGCCTTTAATGGTAAGCTCTCCTGCAACTTTCTGGGGATTCTCTCCATGGGTTGAGTTGATCACAAATCTGGCTTTAGGATGATTTTCAACATCGAAGAAATCTGCACTTTTCAGGTGACCTTCTAATTTCCCCTTCTTCTCCGGATTGTCTGCAATGTCCAAATTTTCTATGGAGGTCATGTCTATAACTACTTCACCGCCAACTACTTTTCCGCCTTTCATTTCAATTTGGCCGCCTGCTAATTTTAGTGTTCCATGATGTGCCCAATCCACAAACGATTTTTTGCCATGCCAACTGATTCCACTTTGCGCGGCATCGATGTAAAAAACACCTTCTGCATTGGCAGATAGATCTTTGGATTTTTTTTGTTCAACTTTTTCAGTCTTTTCAGCAGTATCACCGGCAGCTTCGTCTGAAGATGCAGTGTCACCAGCACAGCCGATCATGAAGAGTCCAGAGATTATAACAGTTAGAGTTAAGAAGTAGTTTTTCATTTTCTTGCGATTTTAGGTTTAGAATGATTTGACAATCTGCAAAGATATGGATTCGCTTAGGTGGAACAAGCGTTACAGCGTTTTACCCAAAATCCTTCATTGTTGGCATTGATCTTCCACCTAATTTTACAACCCGCCAAGAACCCACATGAGTTTCAAAACCGACACGAAAGTGCTGCTTCTGCACACCAGAGAAATTGGATTTGTGATTAGTCGCGAAGAGGAGAGGTTATATCTGGTGGATGTTGATGGGGACGAAATTCCGGTGTTCGAGGAAGATATGATCGTTTATGATCCGGCTTTTGATGATACCCTGGACTCGGTAATTTCCAAATCCGAAAGCTCTGAAGCTCCACAATCAAAAAATATAGCAGAAAACCCGCCCAACCCGGTTAAAGGTTTCGATGAAGGCATATTACTCTGTTTTGTGCCATTTACTCAAGCAGGAAGCCTTCAACCTAGTTATAAAATCCTTCTGATCAATGATCTCGATTCTGGACTCAAATTGAAGGTAGAATTAAGTTTCAACGGGCAATTCAATTTCAGTCATCGTGGCGAGTGCGATGCTTATTCCACATTTTATCTACTTGATATTGAAGCCGATCAACTCAACGACAGCCCGTTGCTTGTCCTGAATTTAAAATCACAGCATCTTCCTGAAAGTGCAACTTCGCAACAGTTGAAGATTAAGCCTTCCGGTTTTTTCAAGAAACATCGGCACGTTGCGCTATTAGATGAAAGTGCCCACACGTACGAACTCTTCAAACCAAAAAAAGATAAGGACGAGGCCGGTGAATCTACCGAAACAGGTTCAATTTCAATAGATCCCGAAATGTTGAAAATGATGATGACCGAAAGCAATGTGCCGGTTTCAATTCATTCGGTGAAAGAGGCGATTCCTGAAATTGATCTTCACATTGAAGAATTGGTAAAAACCCCCGAAAGTCTTTCCAAACCTCAAATCGTGGAAATGCAAATGAACCACTTCGAGATTTTTTTGGATCGGGCCATTGCCAATCATTATTCCTCTTTTCGGATCATTCATGGTGTGGGAGAAGGAAAACTCAAAAACAAGATACACCTGGGCTTGAAAGCACATCCGCATGTGAGGCGTTTTACCAATCACTTCGATGCAGAACATGGATTTGGGGGTATCACGGTGGTTTATTTTTAGGAATTCCCCATGAAGATTGATGGCCATCAATCCCTACCAGGAACATTGTCTTTAATTTTGCCCCGCACCTCCGGGCTGCTCTGTCGCCTTTGTCTTTTGGAACAAGGGAGGAAAGTCCGGGCAACGCAGCGCACCGCACCACCTAACGGGTGGCTAACGATCGGGTGACCGGTCTGAAGAGCCAGTGCCGCAGAAAATAACCGCTCTGATGTTAAATCGGAGCAAGGGTGAAAATGTGAGGTAAGAGCTCACGATCCGGTTTGGTAACATGCCGGAAGGGTAAACCTTGCGGGTTGAAAGGCCACGTACATTTCGGACTAAGGGTTGTGCGCCCGATTCTTGAGTTTCTCAAGTGCCGAAAGGGGTAGGCTGCTAGAGGTTGTTGGCGACAGCAATCCCAGATAAATGACAGAGACTGATTCGATTCATCGGAGAGGTAACAGAACCCGGCTTATGGGCCTGGAGGTGTGTTTTTTAGATTTTGGTTGTTGGAAATTAGTTTTTGGGTAAAATAACTCCAGACTACACGAAAACTAACCGATCATCCTTATTGTACCAAAACACGCTCCGTTTGTGTGGTTCCATCAATTGTTTCAAATTCTAACAAGTAGATGCCCGGCACTAAATTCCCGATTGAAATTCGGTTCCCTTCATCCAACAAATTGCCAGTTCTGATTTTATCGCCTACCAGATTGAATACCGAATAGTGTTTAAAGGACTCTTCAGCGTCAACAAACAACCACCTATCGCTTTCAACCGGATTGGGATAAAGGCGTACCCAGCCTTCATCTGCTTCTTCAAAATTGATAAACCGGCCATCTTCCGGTTTTGCCATTCTGGCAGAGGTGGTAGTGGTAAATGTGGTCAGGGGTGTCCAGCTTGAAACACGCACCGCTCCCGTATCACACCAGGCACGGATGGTCCAGTGATAGGAAGTAGCAGGAATTAACCCGAAGGCTTGCAGCGAAGTTTGTGTTCCTCCAACCAATATTGTGGTCCATTGAGTAGAACCGATCCGTTTTCCTTTTATCTCATAAGCTGCCGAACCGGGTGAAGGATCCCAGTTTAGTTGGGCACCATTGGAAATCACCGGGTTGGTAGAAATATTACCGGGCATCTGGCAAGCGGTACAAAACGTATCGATAGCCGACCAATTCGAGATTTCATTTCCTGCCGGGTCACAATAGGTAACAATCTGCCAGGCATAGCAGGTGTTATTGCTAAGCCCTGCTACGTTTTTAAAGTTGGGCGCACCAGGGGGTATGTTCAGGAAATTGTAATTGGTGGACCCCACCGGCCAACCACGAATCACATAATGGTCGGCTACGCCAACAGGATTCCAACTCAACCGGGCCGAATTGGGTGTAATGTGATTAGTTGTAAGATTGGTTACAACCGGGCAACCTGTACTGCTGATCTGGGCAATAAAAACCCCGGAGTCGTAAACACCATCGCCAGCATCACAGATAGCCAATCGCAAATGATACGTCTGTCCGGGAGTTAATGGCACCGTAGCAGTCAATACCGTGGTGAATCCATCATATTGAACTACGGCCGGATCGGTGTTCTGTGGGGCAGTAGAACCATCTCCATTATCTACGTAGAATTGCGAATTAAGTGTACTGTGTACATTGTCAATAGCTACAGGGATTGAGGTTCCCGGTATCAAGGCGATGTTTTGAATGCCTGTAATTCCGGGGCCGCTTATATGGAAAGCGAACACATCGTTGAATCCCATGTTCACAAATTCAAGGTATTCATCACTTCCGAAAACATATTCAAACTTCAGGGTATCGCGTTCGGGAGTGATGTCGAATTCCAAAACACAAGCATCGAATGTAATCTGGCCTGCCAGCACAGTGAGAGTCGAGTCTCCGGGAGAAAAATAATCCTGCGAAATGCTACCACTATTATTTGGTCCAATCGCGTTGGTCAAGCTTCCGGAACTGAGCATAACACCCTCATCCATTCCAATATTCGAGTTTGTAGCATTGAAAGCACCATGGGCACCTTGGGGACAATTCAGCGAAACGTTGAAAATATTTACCCCGTCACCAATTAACAGGTCGGCTATTTCATTGGCGCTAAGCGTATCTGAAACTACCAACTGGGCATGGGTTGACATGGAACTGAAAGCGAAGATCAATACTGCAAGAATGGTTGAGAGAGCTGTCGTGTTTTTCATGATTATATTTTCTCCCAAGATTGAGGTTTTGTCACCAGAGCCAAATTCCATCTTACCAATGCCAACCAGATTTCAAATCGATTAACATTCCCAAATTACTTTCATCCTGATTTTCTCCAAATTCCCTAATTTTCGCAACTCCGAAATTCCATCAATATGTACAATACTGAACAACTGGATCATCTTAAAGCACTAACGAAAAAATTGCTTGCCGAGGGTCATAGCAGTAGCTCGGCAGAACAAGCCAGGACTTTGAGGGAGGTGATCGGTTTTCATGACTGGAAATATTATGTGCTTTCGGAAAACATCATTTCAGATTTTGAATATGATTCGCTCTTCAAAAAGTTGAAGTCATTGGAAGAAGCCAACCCGGAATTGCAAACAGCTGACTCCCCAACCCAGCGCGTTTCACGTGGACTGACTGAAGATTTCCCAACCATTGACCATTCAGTGCCAATGTTATCGCTCGACAATTCTTATGATGCACAGGATCTGAAGGATTGGGACGAAAGGGTTAAAAAACTTACAGAAAGAGAAGAAGTGGAATACTGTGTGGAGCCCAAATTTGATGGAGCAAGTGTGGCTGTGTTGTATGAAAACGATTTGCTCGTAAGAGCCGCAACACGCGGCAATGGAACACAAGGTGACGAGATTACCAATAATATAAAAGTGGTGAAAACCATTCCGTTGAGAGCGGAATTTTCAAAACTTGGATTGAATACGGTGGAAATCCGGGGCGAAATGCTGATCAACAAAGCACGATTTGGGAAGATCAATGAAAAGCGGATTGAAGACGGATTGGCTGTGTTGGCAAATCCGAGGAATTCTGCAAGCGGTGCTCTACGGACTAAAGAAAGTGAAGAGTTGAACAGGAGAGGTTTGGAGGGATTCATGTACCATGTTGGATATGCAGTCGATGAATCCAAAAAAGATTTGTCCAGAACAGTGATGCGGAATCACAAACGCAGCATTGAAAAGCTGCACGAACTCGGCTTTAAAACGCCTGTTAAGGAAATCAAACTCTGCAAAAACATAGATGAGGTGCTGGCTCATTGCAATAAATGGGATGAAATTCGCCACGACTTTCCTTATGAAATTGATGGTATGGTCATCAAGGTGAATGATCTTGAACTACAGGAAATCTGTGGTTTTACGGCTCACCATCCCCGTTGGGCAATTGCGTTTAAATTCAAGGCGCAACAAGCAACAACTACTTTGGAAGATGTTGAATTTCAGGTGGGAAGAACCGGACAGATTACGCCCGTGGCAAAAGTGACCCCAACACCACTTGCCGGTGTTACCATCTCTTCCATTCAGCTTTTTAATGAAGATGTAATTCGGGAAAAGGATGTACATATTGGCGACAAAGTGATCATCGAGCGGGCCGGTGAGGTAATTCCCTACATCGTTAGAGCGGTGTCGGAGGAAAGGCCGGCAAATGTGAAACCGGTTGAATTTCCAACCAACTGTCCAAGTTGCAAGGAAGCTCTCAAAAAACCGGAAGGCGAAGTTGCCTGGCGATGCATCAACATTGAATGTCCGGCACAAACAGTCGAGCGCATTAGGCATTTCGTTTCAAAAGGTGCGATGGACATTTTTGGTTTTGGCGAAAGCCAGGTGAACAAATTCTATGAATTGGGATGGCTTCAAAATATTGCCGACATCTATCAATTGCCTTATAAAGAAATGCTGGAGTTGGAGGGCTACAAGGAACGCTCGGTAGAAAAACTTCGAGAATCAATTGAAGTCTCTAAAAACCAACAATTATGGCGCTTGTTGTTTTCCCTTGGTGTCAGGTTTGTTGGTTCCACCACAGCCAAAACGATTGTAAAATCCATCCATTCTTTGCGCGATCTACAAAATTGGAGTGCTCAACAACTAGAAGAACTGGAGGACATTGGTCCAAAAGTTTCTGCAAGCATTGTCGATTTTTTTACCAATGCCGGAAACCTGCATTTAATTGATGAACTGGAAAGGTCGGGCGTAAAAATTGAAAAGGATGAAACAGAAGGTGTACCCGCCAATAACAAACTGGAAGGACTTACTTTTCTGTTCACCGGTTCGCTGCAAAAGTTTGGGCGATCGGAAGCTAAAGAGATGGTGGAAAACAATGGTGGTAAAACCGTAAGTTCTGTGAGCAAAAAGTTGAATTACCTGGTAGTAGGTGAATCTCCCGGATCGAAATTGACAAAAGCCCAGACCATTGAAACCATACAGGTTATTTCAGAGGAGGAATTTCTTACAATGATCGCCTGACTCGGACAGTCCGCAATTCCTATATTTGACAAATGCCTGTTCCCCTTTTCTTCACATTGTTCTTGTTTTTCGTCCTTTCAATTCCCAACCCGGTTGAAGCGCAAACGGCCGTTCCCTACAAACTAACCTATGCACGCGATTTGACACTGAGCCTTAGTGGATCAGCCTTGCTCGGCACGGCTTATTTACTTCAAAGAAACAAGACCCAACTATCTCCTGAAGTGATCGGCAGACTCGATACGCGCGACATCAATGGATTCGACCGAATTGCTACAAGGAACTGGAAGCCAAGAGTTGCAACCACCAGCGATATTCTTGGATTCACCAGTTTGATACTTCCGGCAGCTTTCTTGTTGGATAAAAAAGTGGATAGGAATTTCCCTGTCGCAACCACCTATTTCGAAACTTTTGTTATCACGGCAGGTATCACCACCCTGGCAAAGGCTTTGACCAATCGCAAACGACCTTTCGTTTATAATCCGGAGGCACCAGCCATTAAAAAGCTATCGGATGATGCAACCGCTTCATTTTTCTCCGGTCATACTTCTTTAACGGCTGCCGCATGTTTCTATTCGGCAAAGGTTTATACCGACCACCATCCCAATTCTCGATTCAAACCTTATGCCTGGACCCTGGCTGCTACCATTCCTGCAGCTGTTGCTTTTCTGAGGGTTCGTGCTGGGAAACACTTTCCAACCGATGTTATGTTGGGTTATGCTGTTGGAGCAAGCGTTGGTTTCATTGTTCCTTACCTACATAGGGCAAATCGGAATTCAGGGGAGTAAATCAAGTTTTGAAAAAGTTCATGGTAGCGTCCAGAACTGTTTGCAAATCTGCTGGTAGATTTTCCTCGGTCCATGGATGTTTCCCTCCAAAAGTGTGTCCTCCATTTTCGATCGAAAGCAACTCAGCATTGTCGATCCAGATGGACAGATCAAGACCCGACTGATGAGGCACTGCCTGATCTGCCGTGCCATGTACAACAAGTGCCGGAATAGTGAGTTTTTTCGCAGCCGTTGGAATGTGAAGCCGTTTCAGGTTTTGGAAATAATTGTCGTACATCTGGAAATAAAGTGGCATCCGTTGTTTCGTGCGGCTGTTTTCGATGAAAAGCACCCCTTCTTTTTTCCATTGTTTCATTACTTCTTCACCCCAATATTTCCCATACTCCGAAACAGAAGCCCAGGTTACCAATTTCTTTACCCGCGCGTCTTCATGTGCTTTCAACACAACAGTTCCACCTCCCCGGCTGTGTCCCATTAAATAAATCTCGGAAGTGTTAGCTTCCGAGATTGGCAATTCTTTCGGCTCACCACAAACCCAATCAATCACACATCCCAGGTCGTCCATTTCAATGCTGAAATTATTCTGACCAAAAGCTTCCAAGTCTGCAAAATCGGTTGGCTGTTTAGGAGTAGTGCCGTTGTGCGAAAAATTGAATTTCACAAACACAAATCCAGCGTCTGCTATTGTTTCCGCAACCAGGTTAAAAATCCCCCAGTCCTTGAATCCCTTGAATCCATGGGCAAGGATTACAACGGGTTTTTGTTTTCCGTCCTCCATAAAGTACAGATCCGTAAGAATTGGCTTTCCATGTTTTCCTTCGATAGTTAAATTTCTAATTGCTCTCATAGATGAAGTTGAACGTTAAGGTATGCTTATAGACAAAATCCTTTGCAGGTTTTATCACTAACTTGCGCAAAATTAAAACAAGCCCTGTGTCCGACAAGCTAAAGGACATCAAAGCACCCGTATCCAAAGAGTTAGAAGAGTTTGAAAAGAAGTTTCGTGAATCGATGCGGAGCAGTGTTCCGCTATTGGATCGGATCACCTACTATATCGTTCAACGCAAGGGCAAGCAGATGCGCCCACTCTTCGTTCTTCTTTCAGCCAGGTTATTCAATCAAATTTCTGAGGCAACCTACATAGCCGCTTCTCTGGTAGAATTATTACACACGGCCACCCTGGTACACGATGATGTGGTGGATGATGCCTACGAAAGAAGGGGATTCTTCTCAATCAATGCTTTGTGGAAGAATAAAATTGCCGTGCTGGTAGGCGATTACCTACTTTCGAAAGGGTTGCTTCTTTCCATAGAACATGACCAAATTCATCTGCTGAAAATCCTTTCGAATGCTGTGAAAGAAATGAGTGAAGGTGAGTTGTTGCAAATAGAGAAAGCCCGGAAACTTGACATTGAGGAGTCGGTTTATTTCGACATTATCAGGCAAAAAACAGCTTCATTGATTGCTTCAGCTTGTGCCAGTGGTGCCGCTTCTGCAGGAGCAAGTGTTGACGAAATTGAGAGGATGCGGTTGTTAGGTGAAAAGATTGGAATTGCTTTCCAAATCAAGGATGATCTATTTGACTTTGGAAATGGCTCAATTGGAAAACCGACAGGAATAGACATCAAGGAAAAGAAAATGACCTTGCCTTTAATCTATGCTCTTCAAAATGCGCCTAAAAGTGAGAAGAGAAAAATCATTAACACAATAAAGAATCATTCAACCAATAAAGCCAAAGTTGCCGAGGTAATTCAATTTGTTAATGCTAGTGGTGGCATTGAATACGCCCACAAAGCCATGGTGGCCTACCGGAAAGAGGCGATTGACTTGCTTATGCAGTTTCCGGAATCAGATTCGCGTAATAGTATAGAAATGTTGATCGCCTATACGATTGATCGACTGAATTAGTCGATTTAATCAACGTAGCCATTTTTGAAGGCATACTTCACCAAGCCAACTACATTTTTCACCTTTAACTTTTTGATCAGGTTTCGTTTGTGCGCATCAACCGTGCGAAGTTTAATGTGTAGCTCATTGGCGATTTCGGAATTGGTGTATTCTCTTGCCACCAATTTCAGTACTTCAATTTCACGAGGGGTAATGAAAACAGGAGGCTCTACATTCTGTTTTTCGGAGGAGGCATCGTCCATTTCATCGGTAACAGCATTACTGACAATTTTGTCCTTCAACCACTTCGGTTTTGAAAACGGGATCAGCACGATTAAGGGTCAATATATCGCCTTCGGGCCCTACCAGGGCAATCTGGTCACTTGCATATTCAAAAACTGATTTCCACCGCGCATCAGACTTTGCCAGTTCTTCTTCCTTCAATGTAAGGTCAGTGATGTCGAGAATACTTGTGAAAAACCCAACCACGTCACCATTATTATCAATGTCTGGAAAGAATGAAACTGTCAGAGGGACTTCTTTTCCCATTGCTGTAACGGTTTGCTTAAATGTGGTTGGCAGACCAGAGAGAACTTTTTCAACGTGGGGCTTTATGTTTGCAGAAGTTCCAGCGCCTATTAAACTTGAAATTGGCTTACCCTTAAGTTCTTCAACTGTTTTACCAAACATTTCCTCATAACGTTTGTTGTTGAACTGGTAATTCAGATCACGGTCAACATAAGATATCAAAACAGGTACAGAATCGGAAATCTGCCTTAGTTGCCGTTCGCTCTCCTGCAATTTCATTTGCGTTTCGTGCAATTCGGTAACATCCATAATTACGGAATAGTATCCCTGCACTGTTCCGTTTTCATCGATATCCGGTAGAAATGATCCGTTTAAATGGTGGAGTTTTCCTGATTTGTCTTTAGAAGATTCCACGAACGTTATGGGTGTGCCATTGAGGGCCTTTTCTATATTCGGTAATGACACTGAAAAGGCGTGACTTCCAATAATCTCAGACATGTGTTTGCCTCGCATATTCTTGGCATCCTGTGCGAAGACTTCTTCATATCGCCTATTGTTAAATTGGTAGCGATACTCTGAATCTACATAAGAAATCAAAACAGGTACAGAATCTGTAATCAGTCTCAATTGTTCCTCACTTTGCCGTACTTTAAGTTGGGCATAGTAGGTTTCTGTGATTTCCATTATACAGGCGTAATAGCCCTTTACGATTCCGGAATTATTGATATCGGGTGTCAGGTACACGTTATAGACCTGCAATATGCCTCCGGATTTATCGGGAACAAATGTTGTCACAGATTGGGGAGTACCGCTCAAAACAATGTCAACCTGTTTTTCGATGGTTTTATAGGCTGTTTCTCCGATTACGGTTTTGATATGCTGCCCAATAGCCAAAACAGGATTCACACCAAAAGTTTCAGCATAGGCTGAGTTCATGTACTTACCCCAACTTGTCCCTTCAGCCGATCCAACCCCGGTCAATTGTGGGATTGGATTTTTAGTGGTACACTACATATTTTTTTATTGCCTTTTGGGTTTGGGTGCAGCCAGTTGCTTGATAGATTTGTTGTACCTCGCTGAT
>PVBE010772650.1_pt1 | contig 24090 bp, 17 predicted proteins | sample 1631181 | NCBI WGS metagenome assembly PVBE01 (sample SAMN08397723, study PRJNA350692) | Marine metagenome, whole genome shotgun sequencing project. | isolation source: water | place: Pacific Ocean | collected 2012-04 | reverse complement strand
TCGCCGTCGAGCACCATGGACAGTTCCCGAACCTCGCCTTTCCCCTTGGCGGCGACGATGAAGGCCTGGTGGGCGGCTTCGAAGTTCTTCAGCTCCATGTGGCTGCGGCCCAGATAGTGACTGCCGCGCGCCGCTTCCGGGGCGTCCGGGAATTTCTCCAGGGCGGTGCTTTCTGCGGTGATCGTCGCCTTGTAGTCGTCGAGCCGGAACTGACACTCGCCGATGCGGTAATAGGCCGTGGCGACACGTTCGTCGCTGGGATGGTTCTCGATGAACTCCGTGAAGGCGTCGATCGCCCCGAAGTAGTCGTCGAAAGCAAGCTGGCCCTGGGCAAAGTTGAAATCTTCCGTGGCGTCTGCCAGTGATGACAGCGGCACGGCGAGGCAAAACAGAATGACGAGAAGGGCACGGCGGGTCATAGGCGGTCTCCCGGTTCACAACCGGCATCGTTCGCAGTTTTGGATGTTCGGACGCGGCTCGAGGTTCCAGGGATGAGTCAATTTGGAGAAGATATTACCGGCGTGCCGATTTTCAACCGTCGCAGTAGCCGTGCCGTAACGGCAATTCCTGCGCCAGCACCGAAAGAGAAGATCGCCGGGTTTCGGCCCGGTACCGTGTAAGTGGACCAAGGGCGTACTAAACAGTATATTATAACTGTTTACAACGGAACCACGCAACCGGGACGGTGGTCTTTTTCACATGCGCCCACACCGCACATTGCAAATCGCTTGTCTGACCCTGGCGCTGAGCCTGCTGCCGGCGCCGGCCCAGACCCCGGAGGACGCTGCTGCCGGCCCGGCAGTGCCGCCGGCTGCCGACGAGTCGACCGGGGTCACGGCGACACCGATCCGCAAGTACGGGCCGAAAGACGTCAGGATTGCCCAGTTGATTCAAGGCCAGCCCCTGCGCCGGGCCTATCCCTACGCCGTCGCGACGCTGTTGCAGTCGATCAATGAACGCACGACGGTCAAGATCGACACGCAACCGACAATCATTTCCTCGTTCGAGGATCCGCAGATTTTCAACTTTCCGCTCATTTATGTCAATGCTGCGGACCGGCCCGACTGGTTGTTCTCGCCCGCGGAAGCCGACAATCTGCGTAAGTATCTTGAGCGTGGTGGGTTCGTGTTCATCGACGCCGGCATCAACGCCGAATTTCTGCGCGGCAGTGCCTCCGCCGGGCAACACCACAGCTTCGCTGACTGGGACGCAATGCCGGAGTTGAAGGAGGCATTCAAGGAAGTGTTCCCGGAAAAGGAATTCGAGCCGCTGAACCGCAAGCATCCGATCTTCCGCTCGTTTTATGAGGGACTGCCGGATGCCTCCGATCTGCCCGATACGGTGCGTCAATTCGTGGTCAACGAGAAATGGCCGGGAGGTTCGTACTCGACGGTCGCGATGATCGTCAAGGACCGGATTGCGGTGGTCGCAACACCTGTTGTCTCGATGGGCTGGGGCAAGAGTGCGATCGGCAACTGGGCGACGACTATTCGTTTCCGAATTCGCGAAGCGCCGCTGGGCGTCAACAGCATCCTGCCTACCGCCATCGTCACCGGCCCGAAGTACTCGGTCACCCGGGAGGATGGGCGCCTGGACTGGGTATTCTGCCAAGGCGACACCCTGCCGGCCTGGGTCGAGGAGGCGACCTCCAACTGGCGCGTTTTCCGCTACTACCCCGGGCTGCAGATCAGCGAGTACGCCCATGTCTTTTACACCCAGCTCGGAATCAATTTTTTCGCCTACGCACTGACACACTAACACGAAAACCGGCAACGAACACTCATGTCATCAGGCACAACACTACCTGAAGGCGCTGTGACTACGGCGGCCGACGGAGCCGCCGTCGTGGCGCGTATCAAGGAAGCTCGCGACCGCATCAAGGACGAGCTGGAGAAAGCCATCGTCGGGCAGCACGAGATTATCGACGAAATCATCATCGCCATGCTGACCCGCGGCCATTGCCTGATGACCGGCGTCCCCGGTCTCGGCAAGACGCTGCTGGTCAAGAGCATCGCCCGCATTTTTTCGCTGACCTTCAGGCGCGTCCAGTTCACCCCCGACCTGATGCCGGCCGACATCTACGGCACCGAGGTGGTCGAGGAGGACAAGGCGACAGGCAAGCGTTCGTTCAACTTCGTCAAGGGCCCGATCTTCGCCAACATCGTCCTGGCAGACGAGATCAACCGCACCCCGCCGAAGACTCAGGCCGCCCTGCTCGAGGCCATGGAGGAGCGCCAGGTCACGGCCGCCGGGCACACGCACAAGCTCGACTCGCCGTTCTTCGTACTGGCGACGCAGAATCCGATCGAGCTGGAAGGCACCTACCCGTTGCCCGAGGCGCAGATGGACCGCTTCATCTTCAACGTCGTTCTGTCGTACCTGAGCAGGGCGGACGAAGAGGAAATGGTCGTGCGCACGACCAACCCGCAGGAGCCGCAGCTCGAGAAGATGTTCAACGGCGAGGAGATCATCGAGATTCAGGAGATGGTGCGCGAGGTGCCGGTGTCTTCGAACGTTGTGTCTTACGCCGTCCGGCTGGTGACCGCTACGCGGCCCGGCGACGACGCCCCCGGGCACGTGACGGAGATGGTCAAGTGGGGGGCCGGCAGCCGCGCCTCCCAGGCCCTGGTGTTGGCCGGCAAGGCCCGGGCCCTGCTCAACGGCCGATACAACGTCGCCATCGAAGACATCCGGGCTTTGGCGTTGCCGGTCCTGCGACACCGCATCATCACCAACTTCCATGCCGACGCCGAAGGCGTCACCCCGGAGAACATCATCCCCCGGCTCCTCGACGAGATTTCCGAGTAGCCCCGGCCGTCGCACGTTGCCGGCGGCGATGGCCCTGGATTGTGGCGGGTGCCTTGCCCCGGCAGATGGGCGGAACCATGTGGACAGGGAAAATGGCTCGTTGCATGTGTTTCCACCATGGCAGTTGTGCCGGCCCGTAGTAAAGGCTCACTGGGAACTGACAGGCTGTCCGGCGTTGGCCACCTGGTGCCCGACCAGGTGGCCGGGTCCGTTAAAACCTGCTTGCCCCAAAGGTATTATGATAATTGGCCGGAGCTGTTTGCAGGTTGCTTCCGGCATCGTATGCTTATCAGCATGATCAAGATTCCCGTTGATGACGATGCGGGTGAGGCCGGCAGCGAACCCGACGGTCAGTTGACCGATCGTGTGGACGCCTTTTTCGGCGACGACACGCCGCTGCAGCAATCCGCGGCGGTTGGTGGGCGGCCCTATGAGGAGCGGCCACAGCAGAAGGCAATGGCGCTGGCGATCGCCGACTGCATGGAGGCCGGAGACCATCTCTGCGTGGAGGCCCCGACGGGTGTCGGCAAAAGTTTTGCCTACCTGGTCCCGGCGATCTACCTGGCCACGGCGACCGGCAAGGCAGTGGTCATCTCGACCCAGACGATCGCGCTGCAGGAGCAATTGATGCAGCGCGATATCCCGGTGCTGCAGAACCTGATCGAGCGGCCGTTCTCCGCGGCGCTGGCGAAGGGGCGTGAGAATTACATCTGCGGCCACCGGCTGATGAAGAGTTGTGACCGGCACCAGGAATATCTGCCGTCGAAGGAGATGCTGCCGGAGGTCGAGCGAATCCGCAACTGGTACAAGGACACCAAGGAAGGGTCACGCTCGGACCTGTCGTTCAACCCGGGGCGCCAGACCTGGTCGGCGGTGTGCAGCGAACCGGGCGTCTGCCCGCATGAAGCCGATGGCGACACCCGGACCTGTCACTTCCTGAGGGCGCGGCGCAAACTTTTTGGTGCGAACATCATCGTCACGAATCACGCGCTGTTTTCCATTGACCTGGCGATGCGCGAGGAAAGTAACGGCGAGCAAAGCATTCTGCCCGACCACGTCGCGGTGATTATCGACGAGGCACAGACGTTTCGGGACGTGGCCTCGTCGCACCTGGGCATTCACGTCTCGACATATGCCGTCACGGCGTTGCTCAACCGCCTGTACAATCCGCATTCCGGCCGTGGCCTGCTGTCCGGCCTGGAGGCCGCCGAGGCACAAGCGGCAGCGACTGAGGCGCGGGCCGCGGCCGACCGGTTCTTCGCGTTGGTGGTCGACTGGGTCGGCCAGCACTCGGAGCATCCGGTGACCTACAGCACCCCGGGTCACATCCCGAACCAACTGCAGCGGCCTTGGGAGAACCTGGCACGGTGCCTGAAGGAAATCATCGAGGACGAAAGCGTCGATGCGGATCTGGTGCTGGAGTTGCAGGCGCTGTGCACGCGGCTGCGTGACGCGTACGACCGCATCTCGGCATTCCTCAACATGGAGCGCCAGCAGTGTGTCTACTGGATCGAGCTGCTCGGACATCAGAAACAACACCTGGCCTTCAACTGCGTGCCGATCGATATCAGCGAGACGTTGCGCCAGATCATGTTCAATCGCAACTTTGCAGTGGTGATGACGAGCGCTACCCTGGCAGTGAAAAATCAACTGGATTACTTCCTGCAGCATGTCGGCGGCGAGAGTTCGCGGCAACTGGTGCTGGATTCGCCGTTTGACTTCAAGGAACAGGTCGATTTGTACGTGCCGTTCAACAGTATGCCGGACCCGAAGGACACCGAGAATTATATCGCCGCCGCGAGCGAGCAGATTCAACACTTCATCCGACAGACCGAAGGCAAGGCGTTCGTTCTGTTCACCAGCTACAGCATGATGGATACGATTGCCGAATCGCTCGAGAGCTTTTTTGCCGCCAGCCGCATCCGTCTGCTGGTGCAGGGGCGCGACCTGCAGCGCACCCAGATGCTCGAGCAGTTTCGGGATGATGTCAATTCCGTGATCTTCGGCACCGACAGTTTTTGGATGGGCGTGGACGTGCCGGGCGAGGCACTCAGCAACGTTATCATCGTCAAGCTGCCGTTTCAGGTGCCGACCCATCCGTTGATCGCCGCGCGCAAGGCGCATATTGAGATGGATGGCGGCAATGCCTTCCGCGACTATTTTCTGCCCGAAGCAGTGCTGAAATTCCGCCAGGGCATCGGCCGGCTCATCCGCAGCCGCGAAGACAGCGGCATCGTCGTGGTGCTGGATTCGCGAATCGTAAGGACCAATTACGGCAGTATATTCCTCGAATCCATCCCCGACTGCCGGCGCCATATCTTCTGATGCGGATGAGCAAGACACAGAATCTCACAGGCCATGCCAGCAAAATTCAGATCCGGGAACGCGAGCAGCGCCTCGGGCAGCGTGGCGTGACGGTCTGGTTCACCGGGCTTTCGGCCTCCGGAAAATCGACGATTGCCGGCGCGCTCGAACGCCGCTTGTTCGATGACGGGCACCTGGTCTACTGGCTCGACGGCGACAATGTCCGCACCGGTCTCAACGCCGACCTCGGCTTTTCGGCCGAAGATCGCACTGAGAACATCCGTCGGATCGCGGCAGCGGCACGCCTGTTCAACGACGCCGGACTGCTGGTGATTGCCGCGTTCATTTCGCCCAGTTCGGTAGACCGCGTGAACGCCTGCAAGGTGATCGGCGACGACCGTTTCCACGAGGTCTACCTGGACGCTCCTCTCGAAGTGTGCGAGGCGCGGGATCCAAAGGGGCTGTACCGCAAGGCCCGCCAAGGCATCATCCCGGAATTCACCGGCGTTTCAGCGCCTTACGAGGCGCCCGTGGCGCCCGCATTGAGGTTAAATACCGCAACAAAAAGCATTAACGAATGTGTCGAAGCATTGATCTCGCTGCTGACCGACGCCGGTGCCCTGGCTCCATGACTTGGCTCATGGAAAGTAGCTATTAAATTTTTGGCATACTTGTTGATATTCTTGTATGAATCGCCATATTTCCCCGTGTTTACGTCACTTCCGCTAATTCGGAGGATGGAATTTTGTCAATGAAAGGCTTTTTTCATCTGCTGGTCATCGCGGCTGTCAGTGTGTGGGGGGTGTATATGCTGTTGCCAGCCTATACCAACTACAACCAGACCAGCCAACGCCTGCGGGAGGTCGAGCAGAACCTTCTGACGGAGCAGCAGACCAAGGAAAAGCTGCTGGACGAGATCCATCGACTGCAGGTCGATCCGCATGCCGTCGAACGGGTGGCCCGCGAGAAACTCGGCTGGAGCCGAGCCGGCGAGATCATCTACGACTTCAGCGAAATCGACGAAAAGTGACCGCCGCGGTCACGACTTCGGCTGATCCAACGTCTGCGTGAACAGCTTCCGCACCAGTAGCCGCAGATAACCGCCGATCGTTGAGACGATGCGCATTTTACTCTTGCCCGAGCGGCGGCTGCTATCCAGTACCATCGGTACTTCCTCGATCAGTTGGTCGCAGTAGTTGAGTTTCGCGAGCAGCTCGACCATGCATTCGAAACCGCCGCTGCGCAACAGCGGTTCGCCGTAGGCCGCACGCACCGCCTGCAGGCTGCTGACCCGATAGGCTCGGTAGAACGAACTGAGCGTCGCGATGGCGTTGAGGTTGAAGGCGTATTTTGCCAGGCCGTTGGCGACGTGGCTGAGGATCACGCGCCACCACGTGACATTGGCAATGCCGCCGCGATGGTGGTGGCACGAGGCCAGCACCACGTCCGCGCCCTGGCGGATCCCATCAATCATTTCCTTCAGGATGCCGGGATCGCTCGTGTTGTCCCCTTCCAGGGTCACGATCACATCAGCAGTGTCGCAATGGGTCAGCAGGTGGTTGAAGCCGGTGTTGAAGGCGGCGCTCACCCCGGCATTCGTAGCGTGATCCAGCACGGTGATGGGAAACATCTTTGCCATCTCGTCGAGCACCGCGCAGGTGTCGTCGGTACTGCCGTCATTGACGAAAACGAACTGCGGCGGCACAGTCGACAAGTTTTCGGCACAGCCGGTGACCTGGCGGATCAGCCGCCGGAGGTTGGCGGCCTCATTGTACACCGGGATCAGGAAGAACAATCGCGTCTCGCGGCACCCCGGTTCGGTGTCTGTACCGTGGGCAACAGTGGTGGGGATTTGCGTGGCCACGCTCTCGACGGTCCGCTTCAGGCCGTCCCGGAGATCGACGCGGGGCTTGTACCCGAGCAGCTCGCGGGCGTGTGAAATGTCCGGCTGCCGCCGCATGCAATCCTCGTAGCGGCCGAATGAGTCGTACGGAACCAGGTCGATCTGCGGCTGATCGTCCTGAACGGTCGACCACACTGCCGCTGCAAGTTCGCGGATCGTCACCTCCTCGGTGCTGCCGATGTTCAAGATCTCGCCGTCGATCTCCGGCTTGTCCAGGAGCGTCACGATCGGATCGATATAATCGGTGACGTAGGTGAAGCTGCGGGTCTGGGTGCCGTCGCCGTGCACCGGGATTGGCGTGCGATTCATCGCCGCTTTCAGGAACACCGGGACCGGGCCGCCCCACCAGCTCAGATTCATGTGCGGCCCGTAACCCCCGAAAAAACGCAGGATGACGACCGGCAGGTTATAACGCTCGTGATAGGCGAGCAGCAGGTGCTCTTCGTAGAGCTTGGACACGGCATATGCCCAGCGCCGGACGTGGCTGCTGCCGAGCACGGCGTTGCTGTCTTCGGTGAATGGCACGTCCGGGTTCTTGCCGTAGACGTCGGCGGTCGACGCGGCGATTATGCGGACCTGGTTGCGTCGGGCCAGCTCCATGAGGCAGTGGCTGCCCTGGCCATTGACCAGCAGGGTGTCAAGCGCGTCGCTGTAACGGGGAATCTTGAAGGCCGCCAGGTGGACCATCTGCGAGACCCCCTGCATCGCCGTTTCCATGGCGGCTTGATCGCGAATGTCGGCCTTGATAAAGTTGAAAGCGCGATGGCCGATGAACTGGCGCATATTGCGGCGCGAGCCGTACGACAGATTGTCGACACCAACAACGCTGTAGCCGGCATCGAGCAGGCGCGGTGCAAGATTGGCGCCGATGAAGCCGGCGACGCCGGTGATCAGAATTTTCTGGCGGCTCACAGCTGGTCGACGATCGCTTCGACGCGACGGGCGTATTCGACATAGACATCCGTTGCCACGGCTTCATCGACGACGTCGATACCGGCGTGAATCTGCGCCACCAGGTGCGGTTCAATAGAGATCCAGCCGTCATAGCCGCGGGCCTGCAGGTCGGCCAGGATGCGGGCCTACACGGGGTCATCGTCGGGATAGCAGGTGACCCATTTGCCGTCGCCACCCGGGCGGGCGGACTTGATGTGGATGTGGGTGACATGATCCTTGCACCCTTCCCAGAACCGCCAGGTTGCCTCGTTGTCGCCATCGTGCAGGGAGTTGTTGCCGGTGTCGAAGATCAGCGTCAGCGCCGGGCTGTTGACGGCCTCGAGCATCTCCATCGTCTGTTCGGGGCCGCCGCCGCCGTAGCCGTTGCAGTTCTCATGGGCCAGCAGAATGCCGCCGTCCTCGGCGATCGCCGCCAGTTCGCGCAGCCGGCGGAACACTTCCGCTTTCCAGTCGGCCTCGGGCCATGGGTTGTCGTTCGGTTGCGGGTACGACATGATGCGCAACAGCTTGACTCCCTGCTTCGCCATGCGCGGGATGGTGGCGTGCAGTTCATCCAGGTCGACCTGGAAGTCCGTCGTGATCGGCCGCGCCCAGTTGGCGATGGCGCCGCCGAAGCCGGCGATTTCGATGCCGGCCTCGCCGAGGCGCTGCATGGCAGCGTCAAAGTCAGCGTCCGACAGGGCGCTGTAGTGCCCGTCACCGACGAGCCGCAGCTCGATGCTGCGCCAGCCCGCCGCCTGTGTCGCGGCTATCTGACCATCGATACTTTTCGAAGCTTCGTCTGCAAACCCGGTGTAGCGAAAGGCCATGGTGTCACTCCCAGACAGTCAATTGGAAAGGAAAGATATTGTGAAGGTCGCAAGTATACCACGGAACCTCGGGCAGACAAACTGCGGCAGATTCTTGTATTCGTCCGGCGCTCAACTATTATCACCGGCGTCTGTACCACCAGTGATCCGGAAACCACACGGATCGCCGAACAACACAGGACTCGACACTCTGTCGGCTGCCGGCTTCATCCGCGATGATCAACACGACGAGCCTTTTCCTTGCCTGGCGCTATCTCAAGCCGAAGGGCACGTTCATTTCATGGTTCATTCCTTTGCTCGCGGTCCTGGGGCCGATTGTCGGCGTTGCCGTCCTGATCGTCGTGATCGCGGTCATGGCCGGCTTCAGCCGTGACTATCGCGAAGCCATGTTCCGGTTCCAGGCGCATCTCGAACTGATGATGCCCGACGAAAAACCGATTCACGACGCCGACAAGTTCATCGAGCGGCTTCGCGCCCTCGGATTCAAGGCTGCCCCCGAAGCCAATGGCCCCGCCTTTGTCCAGACCAGGCGCCGCCTCGCAGCGAAGATGATCCGCGGCATCGACCCGGCCGCCGAGCAGCAGGTCTCCAAACTCAAGGAGAACATCATCAGGGGCAGGTACGGGATCGCCGAAGACGAGGTGCTGATCGGCAATTTCCTGGCCATGGATTTCAATCTCCTGATCGGCGACAAGATCATCGTGCACCCGACCGGCGCCCTGCGTGAGTGGATCAAGTTTGACGAAGACAATGAAATCGTCATCGAGGACCCCGGCAAGGTCTATTCCCCCGAGGAACTCACCGTTGCCGGCATCTATTCCATCGGCATGCACCTGTATGACAACGAGATCATCGTCACTCACATCGACAAGGCAAACGAGATCTTCCGCTCCGAGTGGGGTGATGCGACGGTCATCAAGATCTGGACCGACGATCCGGAACGGGTCCACGAGGTGCGCCAAACGATTGGCGAGGACGGCGGCTTCGGCGGCCTCGCGGCGGTCACCTGGATGGAGAAGAACGCCGAGTTTTTCCGTGCCCTGGCGGTGGAGAAGAATCTGCAGTTTTTCGTGCTGGTTTTCATCGTCATCGTCTCGTCGTTCAGCATCGCCGCGACGCTGATCACCATCGTCATTCAGAAAACCCGCGAGATCGGCGTGCTCAAGGCGCTGGGGGCGACGCAGCGGACGATCCTGTCGGTCTTCCTCCTGCAGGGCGCCATCGTTGGGTTGGCAGGTGTCGGGCTCGGCACCGCCGTCGGCCTTTTGGTCGTCAACTATCGCGGCCAGCTCCAGGAATTAATCGAGTGGGCCTTCAATATCTCCGTGTTCCCGCCGGAACTGTACATGCTCACGGTCATCCCGGCGCATATCAGCAAGGGGGACATCATCGTCATCGACGCCATCTCGTTCGTGATCTGTGTGCTCGGCGCACTTATACCGGCGATCTACGCAGTTAGTCTGCAGCCCACCCGAGCCCTGCAACACGATTCCTGAAATGCCCGAACCCGCCCTCCAACTTATTTCGCTGGCCAAGCGCTACAATCTCAAAACGCATGTCATCGACGTGCTGCTCGGCGCCGAGCTCGCCGTTGAATCCGGCTCGTGGGTCGCGGTCAACGGCAAGTCCGGTTGCGGCAAGAGCACGCTGCTGCATCTCGCCGGGGCTCTCGACAGCCCGGACGGCGGAAAGGTCGTTTGCCTCGGGCAGACAGTTTCAGACATGCGCGCCGACCGCAGCGCCGTGTTCAGGCAGAAGCACATCGGCTTCGTCTTCCAATCCTACCAGTTGATGCCCGGACTCACCGCCCTGGAAAATGTCGCGCTTGCCAGCCGCCTCGTCGGCAATTCGAAACGCGCCGCGACGACGCGCGCCCTCGATCTTCTCACACAGGTCGATCTGCAGGACCGCGCCGACCATTTTCCGGCCGAACTTTCCGGTGGTGAACAGCAGCGCATCGCGATCGCCCGGGCGCTGATGAATGACCCCGACATCATCCTGGCAGACGAACCCACCGGCAATCTCGACCCGGACACGTCGGCGGAGATCATTCGCATTCTCGCCGGCCTGCGCGACAACGACGGCAAGACCATCGTCATGGTCACCCACGACATGTCACTCACCGTTCGCGCCGATCAGGTCCTTATCCTCGAGGGCGGCCAACTGCATCCGCCTGCCGACGGTGGGCCCGGCGCCGGTCAGGCCTGATCCCACGCCGTGGTTTCAGCCATTTTTTCCTTGACCAATTGCTTGCAGCCGGCCAGGCTGTCGTTGTCCAGTTCCGGTGCGATGCGGATCGGTTTGCCGATTACCAGGCGGGCGCGACTGAATGGCTTCGGGATCTGCGTCCCGTCCCAGTTGTTCAGTTCCCAGTGAGTGCGGCTGTTCATCGTGACTGGACGAATCGGCACCTGCGCCCGGCTGGCCAGCCAGCAGATGCCGTCCTGCACTTCGTAGCGTGGCCCGCGCGGCCCGTCGGGCGTCAACCCCAGCACGCCGCCGTCGGTCAAGAACCGCCGCATGTCTCGCAGAGATTCGGCGCCGCCGCGACTACTCGAGCCGCGGATCGAGCCGATCCCGAAGCATTTCAGAAAATCGCAGATATAGCCGCCGTCGCGTGACCGGCTCACCAGCGCTGCGCAGCGCTCCCGGACATGCAACGGCAGCACCGGCGGCATGCACAGCAGACGATTGTGCCAGATCGACATGATACAGGGTTCCGGCGGATTGGTCTCGAGAAATCCATCGGGATCGTCGACTTCCAGACGCAGCGTACTGCCGAGCACCCGGGTGCCGAGCGCCAGCACGCCGGTTGCCCAGCCCGGCATTTGCCTGATGCGTTTGAAACGACTCACGACTGTCCTGTAATCCTCACGTAGACGGAATCACCGGCAAGGTGATCACGGACCGCCGTTGCCGGTCGTGAAATACCGTGTTGTCTGCCACGACGCGGCGACGCTCGCAGCCGATTGCTTCGCCGGTGTTCGGGTTGACGTCGAACCGCGGAAAGTTGGAACTCGAAATGTCGACCCGGATGCGATGGCCGGCGACGAACAGATTGCTCGTTGGGTACAGCGGGAACGTCACCTTCACGACTTCGCCTGACCCAACCAGTTCGCCGTGCTCACGCCCGTCACGGTAACGCAGTCGCTGGATGCTGTCAGTCAGATTCAACGCATAGCCGTGCGGATACGATGGATTCGGCGGATAGACGTCGATCAACTTGGCGGTGAAATCGGTATCGACCGCGCTGGTGGCAACCCACAGGGTCACTGAAACGGGTCCGGTCACTTCGACGTCTTCCGTCAGTGTCGCGGTTTCGAAGACCAGCACATCCGGACGCGAGCCGAGCGGCAGGTATGGCCGCCGGCAGCCGAAACAGTCGCGGTTCTCGACCTGGTCGAAGCCGCCCGCCTGCATCAGGTCCTCGGCGCGCGATGCGTACGTCGCCAGGCCCGGATCTGTGATGCCCGCCGGCAACGGGCCGAGCTGGTTGAGCGACGACACGTTGCCGCCGATGGACGGTACCGGATGCGCCGGATCGAAGCTGTACGTCGTGCCGGCGCTTTCGCATGACGGAGGTTCCTTGGTCAATCTCCCGTCGCCGTGCAGGTAAAAATCCGTGTATGCCGTGCGCGGCAACGGCCACGTCTCTTCGTCGCGCCATCTGCCGCCATGAAGCAACCGACCGGCAGGGGTGCGATGCCCATTGCCGCCGCCCATCACGAAAATGCGCACCGGCGGTTGGTCCGCGATCGCCGACCCGTCGCCTTTCAGGGCCGCGTCGAACCAACGGTGATTGAGCCCGCGGAAGCTGTCCAGTGTGGAATCGGGACCGAATTCGACGTCGCCGGAAAATGATTCTTCGGTGGTCGTGTCGCCATGGGTCCACGGGCCGACCAACACCTTCACACATGACTTGCCGGCGGACAGGCCGCAATAGTTCTCGAACGTGGCGCGCGTGTACGAATCGTACCAGCCGCCCACCAGCAGCGTCGGGATATCGGGAAAACGATCCCAAAACAGCTTGGGTGCCATGCTCGGATGGCCCCAGTAGTCTTTGTCATAATCGGCCCGCGTCACAATGTCGAAGGCCCACTTCTCATATGCCGGCACCAGTTTCAACTGCGTCTGGCCGCGGCGCATAGGCAATCGCGTGAGCCAGTCGCTGAAGCGGACCGGCCCGGCATTCAGACCGGCGTCCACTGCCGGGTCGGCTTTCAATGCCGCCTGGGTATTGCCGGCGGAGTGCCAGAAGGCCCACGCCAGGAACCGCAGTTCCAAAGCACCGTTGTGACGGACTGAACTCGAGTAGGCGTCCGCCCCGCTCATGTTCGGAATCATCGCTGCCAGGTTCCCCGGACCCAACGCCGCCATCGCTGTCTGGGTCCATCCGGACCATGAGGTGCCGAACGAGCCGACTTTTCCGTTCGACCAGGGCTGTGCGTCGATCCACTCCAGCGTGTCGTAGCCGTCCTCGGCTTCGGGAATCAGGAAGTTGACCTCGCCGCCGGACCGGAAGCAACCGCGGCAGTCCTGCATCACCACGATGTACCCGTGCCGGCCAAAATAGTTGCCGTAGTTTTGGTTGCGCTCGAAATCGACCTTGTTGTACGGGGTCCGGAACAGCAGTACCGGCAGCGGCTCCTCAACTATCGCAGCCGCTTGCGCCGGCCGGTACAGATCGGCCGCCAGCTCGACACCGTCGCGCATCGGCACCATGATGTTGTCTGTGACCCGAACCTCGAACGCCGCCATCAGTCTTGTGCCCACGGATTTACAGGCCGCAACGCCGCATCCTGAAACTCGCGCATCATCACGCCGGTTGCCTCGTCCGCCTTGATTACCCGAATCAACTCCACCAGGTCATCGACCCGACGCTCGACCAGGATCTTGCCTTTTTCGGCGGTGCCCGGATGACCGTCGCCGACGTACATGCGGGGGTATTGCGAATACCAGTTTATCGGGGCACGGGCATAAGCATCGCGGACCGCGTCGCCGCGCGTGTCCGGCGGTGCCGGTTCGGCGGGCAGTGCCTCCATTTTCACCAGCTCGGGATGGAGGTAGAGGGCGGTGCTGGTTTCCGCCTCGCAGGCATGTCCCAGGTTATCCGTCTCCATCAGCACTTCGCCGTCGCGCCAGTGCGGGATCCTGCCGTAGTAGACGCAGTAGTCCTTGGGCGTTTCCAGGTGAGTCTGCACGAATAACGCCAGGAAGGCCTGGTTGCCGCCATGGCCACTCAGCAGGATGATCTTCTTGAACCCGTGCCGCCTCATTTCCTCGCAGACGTTCTCCAGCAGGGCAAATATCAGCTCCCGCTTGATCACCAGCGACCCCGGCAGGTGCATCGCCTCGTGGTTGGTGCCCCAGCAGTATTGTGGAAAGACCAGCGCCGGCTCCCGTTCCGCAGCCTTGCAGGCGACCGAATGGGCTTCGAACATGTCGGTGCCCAGCGGCATGTGCGTTGAATGGGGCTCGAGTACCCCGACCGGGATAATGCCTACGCCGTCACAGTCGGTGACGGCCCGTGCGAAGTCCGGCATCGTCAGGTTTTCCCAGCGCATTGGAGAATCTCCGTTCCGTTGTACAGGTTGCCGACAATACTATCAGATGCTCCGGCGCGATTGCAATATCGACGAGGCGAACTGCACGGGCAAGATGTTGTGCCCGCCTCGATAGTGATTAGTTTACGCCATGACCACGACAAACCAGAGTTGGCGCACCTCCGATGAGCAGGAACGCGGTGTCCGGCGCAACCGGGCGTTGACCGAAGCCATGAAGGTCACCAACAAGGCCCCCGGTGAGCCGGTCTTCTCCGTCTTCACGGTCGCCACCGCCGACGAAGCCGACGTCCCGCAGATGTACGACGTCGAGATCCGCTCACTGGTCGACGACGTGAATACGTGTGCCTGCCCCGACTTCGACAAGAACGGACTGGGCACCTGCAAACACGTCGAGAAAGTCCTGCTCGACCTGCGCCGCACCAAGGCCGGTCGCGCCGCCCTGAAAAACGGCGGCGTCTCCTCCTGCCTCGAACTCTGTGTCCAGCAGCCGCAACGACAGCCCATGGTCCTTATTCCGGACAGCGCCGGCGAGGCAAGCAGGTCCTGGATCAGCCGGTTCGTCGACGCCCGACACCAGCTGCGGAGCCCGTGGGAGGCGACGTTGCCCGTCTTCCTCCGTGAGTTCCGCAACGCCGAACCCGGCATCGCCGCCCAGGTTCGTGTTTCCAGCGCCATTTACCATCTTGCCTCCGCGGTGGAACGGCGCCGACGCCTGCAGCAGTCCCGCAAGGAATTCGCCGAGGGGTTCAGGCAGCAGCAGGCCGGCAATTTCCTGCGCTTCCCAATGTATGACTTCCAGGTCGACGGCATGCTGCACCTGGCGTTCGGCGGCCGCGCCATGCTGGCTGACGAAATGGGCCTCGGCAAGTCCGTTCAGGCCATCGCCGCCGCCAAGGTCCTGCGCCAGCTCTGGGACGTTCAGCGCGTCCTCATCGCCTGTCCCGAGGCGCTGAAAACCGACTGGGAACAACAGATCCGGAAATTCACCGACCTGCCGTGCCGCACCGTGCATGGGCGACGCCAGGCACGACTCGAAATGTACCGCGATTGTACCGAGTTTTTCGTGATCATGTCCTACGGCCAGATCGCCCGCGACGAACCGGAAATCGCCACGATCCTCGCACCCGATTTGCTCATCCTCGATGAAGCCCAACGCATCAAGAACTGGCGCAACAAAACCGCCCGCGCCATCAAGCGGATCGACACCGAATTCGCCTTCCTCCTCACCGGCACCGCCTTCGAAAACCGCATCGACGAAATCTATTCCGTCGTCGAATTCATCGACCCGCACATCTTCGGCAGCCTCTTCCGTTTCAACCGCGACTTCTACCAGCTCGACGACCGCGGCCGTCCCGTCGGCCTCACCAACCTCACCGATCTCTTCCGGCGCCTGCAGCCGGTCATGCTGCGGCGCCAGGGCTCAGACGTCCACGAACAGCTTCCGCGGCAAATCGAGAATACATACTTTGTCGAAATGCTCGACTGGCAGAAGCGCCGCTACAACGACTGTGAACAGCAACTCTGCCGCATCCTCGACCAGCCGGCCGAAAATGCTGACAAGCGCCATCAAGCCCAAACCCAAACCCTGCTCGACAGCATGCGCATGGTCTGCAGCAGTGCGGCGCTGGTCGACCCGAATGTCAACGAGGCGCCCAAGCTCGACGAGCTGCTGCGCATTCTCAGTGACACCTGGGACAACAACGCCGAACGCAAAGTCGTCGTCTGTTCCGAGTGGCCGCAACTGCTCGAACAGTTGCGGGAACGCCTCGACGCCAACGCCATCGAGTGCGCCGCCTGCCTCGGCGGCACTGAGCGCGACGAAGCGCTCAAGCAATTTCATACGTCACCGGCCTGCCGGCTGCTGCTGCTGGCTGACGCCGACGGGGCCGGCGTCAGCCTGGACAATGCCGACATGCTCGTCAATCTCGATCTGCCCTGGGACACGGCGCGCCTCGATCGTCGCATCGCCGCCGTGTCGGGCAACGCCGCCGGCCCCGTCGGCATTGTCCACCTCGTTGCCGAGCGCACCGTTGAACATCGCCTGCTCAACGCGAGGCATGACGGCAGTGCGGATGGCGTGCAACCCGATCTTTTCGCGGGCCGCGACCAGTTCATGGAGCGCCTCCGGCAGTTCGCCTCCCCACAGTCGCCGGCGGAACCCGCCGAAATCGCCGACTCCCCGGCCGCCGCGGGGGCCGTCCAGTCGTTTTGCGAGGCGCTCGCGGTGTCTTTCGGGGAGCGCCTGCGCCTATGCCGTGCAAAGGTCGCCGGGGCGGGCATTGAAACAGCCCTGGTCGTCGTCGAAGACGACGCCGAGGCAGCCCGCCCGGAGATCATGCGCCTCTACGTCGAAACCCATGCCGACCGCGCCGCCGGCCGGATTCACGTGATCGATGCGACCGCTTACGAATCCCTGCGCCAACTCGCGGAGAGCAACCTCATCACGATGCCCGACAGCGGCCTCCGCGAGCTTTATCGCGCCGACGGCTTCGGCAACCCGCAGCCAACCGATCGCGACCGCCGCCATCACCTGGCGGCGCCGCTCCTGGAAGCCGCCCGGCGCAAAGCCGCCATGGCCGGGCTGTTGACCGACGGCGGTTTCCCCATGGAGGCCGTCGCGCCGATCCGCGAGGCGGTCGATCAGGCCGCCATCGCCTTGATGGTCATGTGCGCCGCCACAGCCTACACCGAACTGCCCGCGGCGTTCGCGGACAGCCATCTGTCGACCATTCGGGATGCCGGTGCCTTGACTGTAGATGCCGTCACCTTCCTGAGGACCTTTCGCCGCCGCCCGGTCGCGGACGACGCCGCTGCGGCGGCATTCGTCGGTGCCGGCAGCGACGTTGTGCGTCAGGCCGCGGAATTCGGCATTCGGCTGTGATGGAGCAGCCCGCCGCCGGCATTTTTTCGCAGGAAAAATAGCGGCCACCCCGCGACAATCACGACCGTGGCAAAGCCTATTTCATAAGCCTGTTTCGGGCTTCCTCAAGGGTCGAACGCTCTTCGGCTGTGAGGCTGTCGATCCCGGTTCTGCCGATTTTGTCGAGGATCGGATCGAGGTCGTCGTCGGCCGCCGGATCGGCCCCGGTCCGGATCGGCTCGTTGCGGGCGGCCCGTCTCCGCCGTCCTGGAAATGTCCCGATCCAGCGCAGTCCAGCAAAGCCGCCGACAGCGCCACCGAGAAACTGGGCGAGCTGGCTGAATCCGTCGATCATGACACAGATGAAAAATTCGACAACGCAGACGACGGCAACGAACGATCGTATCGGCAAAGTGAGCGACGGAAGCTGTACGGTGGCCGTCGCCTCGACGACCGCCGCCGCAACCACGACGCCGCCCACGGCACCCCCGGCCCCTACCAGCATCGAACCGCCATGGCCAACGACCATCCCGCAAACCATGCCGGTCAGGCCGCCAGTTGCGTATACAATGAGCAGTTTGCCAACCCCGAGCCGGCGCTCCAGGGGACGGCCGAGGGTCCAAAATATCCACATGTTCAGCAGCAGCATCAAGAAACTGTCGTGAGTGAACAGGTGGGTCACGACACGCCAGGCCTGCCACGATGTCGCAGATGAAATCCCGAACAGTGAACCCAGCTCGCCATTTGCCAGGATCTGCAATAAAAAAACCACGGCATTGGCAATGATGATCGGAACAACCGCGCTCGGCCCACCGATGCCGGGAGAATCAAGGCTCGAAGGCGGCCGGCCATCGCGCATGTAATCTCTGCTTTCAAGCGGCATGGGTTACATCTCGACAGGCACCTCTGGATCCCCCTCGCAGCTTTTCACGCGCTTGAGCGATGCCGGGTGCTCGACATTTATCTCGATTGCCATGTCTGTCTGCCTCCAGTGCACATGGATCGGGCCGGCCACCGTCGACACCGAACCGCGACACCAGTTGATGCCCGGTGCGTCCGGGGCGATACGAAATTCGGCATAGCCGGGGGCCAGGCGTTCGATCCCAAGCAGGTAGCGCGTGAGGTATCTGCTGATGTAGGTGTTGAACGTGTGGCACCGACACGGTTGCGGCGGATGACTGTGATGCGGCAGCGACTGCCAGATCGTGCTGTCTCCCGAATGCACCATGTCCCCCCAATAGTTACGGACGATGCGCAGGATCGAAACGCCGTCGCCCATCATGTCGAGGAATTCCAGCACATAGTACAGGCCGGCCGGGTTCCCGCATGGCAGCAGTGCCGGGCTGTGATCCTTGATGCTATCGTACAGCAGGTCGCGCCGTACACGGCTGGCCATGCCATAGCGACAAATCATCGCATTGGTCGTTTGACTGGTCACCGCCGACCGTGTGCCGTCCAGGTGAATGCTGTCGGCGTAGGCACCCTTTTCCTCGTCCCAGAACAGTGTATCAACTGCGATGGCCAACTGCGCCTGGACCTGCTGCCAATCCTGCATGTCGTTGTCCCAGGCGTCGGCGGCGTCGGCCAGTTGAATGGCCGCCTCGAGGGCGCCGCCGAACCCGGCCTGTTCGGCCGCGTTGATGGCATGGTCGTCGTCGCGCCCGGGGCCGCTGTCGATGCAGTGCCAGGCATCCGGCCATTCCAGCAGATGGTCGTCGTTGAGCCGTCTGCAGCATGCCTCGATGGTGGCGGCGATGCGCGGCATTACCGGCGCAATAAAACTCTTGTCAGCAGTCTGGAGATAGTAATCCCAGCACCACATGACCCAGTGAAAGGCGTGCATGGGGATCATGCACAAATCTGCCGACGGGTAGACCGCCGGCGGCACGTCCGCGGTTTCCGGGTCCTCTGCGAAGAGCAGGATGCTGTTGGCAACGACCGCGCTGCTGGTGCAGGAAAGCGAGTGCGCGTATGCCGCGGCACGTCCGTCGAAAGCCCAGTTCGCCTGCTCCCGTGTCGGGCAGTTGATCAGCGTATCGTCGCTGCCCGCGACGGCAGTGTGCACGCCGAGGTCAAAGATATCCGTCAACAGCGCATCGGAGCAGCGCAGCGAAGCTCGCGAGAGGGCGCCGCAATTGGCGCGGTGCAATTGCAGGTTCTGCAGTTTCGCGGACTCCGGCCCGACGTGAACGATCGCGATGTATCTCACGCCGTACGCGAAGAAGCTCTCGAACTGCTGGAAGCCATCCGTCAGCCGGTAGGTAAGCCCGTTGCTGCAGCCGTCGAGCCATTGTAACTGCAACGGCACATCCTCGCTTGCCGCTTCAAGAAAAGCCAGGTGCATAACGCTGCCGGCTTTCCCTTCAACGTCGAAGGCCAGCCAGCCGTAACAGACGGTGCCTAAATCGAAGATATACCTCGACCCGTCCCCCTCGCCGGCGCCGGCCAGTTCGACGCCTTCGCCGCCCGAGCCGAAACCGCTGAGGCGATCCGCATCAACAGGTATCTGGTGGAGATGCCTGGAGTACGCAACGACATCCTGAACATTGCCCCACGGCATGCTGTCGCGCCGGTCCATGGACGGCATCGACTGCTTCTTCCAATCAATCTCCGGCATCGTCGCTGCGAAGTTCGCAGCTTTGTGGGGGCTTATGGGCACCATCTGGAAGCAGCCGTCGCCGAACGGATTCTGCCACTCAATTGCGGCCGCGGCGAAGCCGACGAGACTGACATCGGTCAGCAGCGATTTTCGGGTCAGGCCGACGAGGCGGTTCTTGCCGGCACGCAGGCTTATGGTGCCGCCGCTGTCCTTATCCCGTCGATTGTCCGTGGTGTGGCAGACCTTGCCGCCGTCGAGGTACCAGTCGACCGCACCCAGTGACGGCAGCAATTCGACCTGTTGCTCCCGGGCCGAGACGACTTCGGTGACGATCAGGGCAAAATTATCTTCAGCCGCGAGGTACGGTTGGGTGCGAAAGCTCATCTGCACGTTGGGCACGGTGACCCAATCGTTGCGCAGCAGCCGCGTCGGCACGACCACGGCGCGTGATGGCAGTGGCACCCGCCGGTGGTAGAGTTCCGCCGACCGCGTTACAACTGTCGCCGGGACCCACGGTTGCCCTGGGCCGGTGGCATCGACGTCTTCGGTGCATGGCAGTAGCCGCCGTCGCACCGTACGCCGGTTCCGAGTCGCATCCGTTCGTACTTTTGTCGAATCGTCGGAGACGATCGTGGCGTGCGGCAGCCGCATTTCGAAGATCAAGGCGGCGGCGCCGGCGCAGGCGTTGATGGTGCCGGTGCCGAGACTCAGCACGGTGACGTGCAGTTCATTGACCCCCGTCCGCAGCAGCCCGGTGATGCTCCAGGTATCGACCGAACGTCGACCGGCAGCGGACTTGGCCGGGCCGTGGCCGACAACCCGGCCGTTCAGCCGGGCCATGTAGCCGGCCTCGGCCGTTATCAGCAGGCGGCAATTGCCGGCGCGGTGAACGCTTTTCCACTGTTCCGGGTCAATCTCAAAGTGCCGCTGCGCCTCGGCGTAGTAGCAGTATTGGTGCGGATTGCCGCTGTCCCAGATCCATTCGGCGCCCGGGCTGAACACACCGCTGCTGTGCTCCGGAGAACTCATGCCGGGAACGTAATGGCCGGCCAAAGAGCTTTCAAGCGCATCGTGGCGACATCAAATGGGGTTGCATCGGGGTCGGAACAACCGTACGGTTTGCGGCGTCAATACTGTCGACACAACTCGCTTATTACCTCAACCAGGAAGTCCAGATGCCCGAAACACGCCGATGCACATACACCAGTGACCCCGTGATTGCCGACGGCCACCTCGATGAGCCGGGTTGGGCGGCGGCGGAAGTTCTCGAATTTTTCGTGCCGGTATCCGGGGCGCCGGTGATCAGCAGAACTGACGGCCGAATGCTCTGGGACGACAATTTTCTGTACGCCGGGTTTCATGCCCGTGACCGTGATGTCTGGAGTTACCAGACGGAGCACGACTGCCCGACCTGCCACGAGGACGTGCTCGAGTTGTTTTTCATGCCCGACGAGGCCAGCGGCGTCTATTACAACTTCGAGATCAACGCGCTTGGTACGGTGTACGATGCCTGTAACCGGCCACCGTACCAAGCGGGCGGGGCCAGTATGATCCGCTGGCAGCAGTGGGATTGCCAGGACCTCGGCGTCGGTATCCATGTCGAGGGGGCGATCAACGACCTCGATGTCGAGGACGAGTTCTGGCAGCTCGAAATCGCCGTGCCGTTTGCCAGCCTGCCGACGGTCGATGGCCCCCCTGCACCGGGAGACCGCTGGCGGTTCCATCTGTCGCGCTACGATTACTCGATCTATCTGCCCGAGGGGCGCGAGTTGAGTTCAACGGCACACCTGTCGAAGTGTGACTTTCACTACTTTCAGGATTGGGATGTGCTCGAATTCCAATCGTAACTGGGGCCTCGTCACGGGCCGGGGTATCGATGGACAAGCATGTGAACACTGAAAAACCTGTGACTTCTTCCAGCCTGCCGTCCTGGCTTGCCGCCCTTGTTCTGCTGATCCTCGTCGCGGCCCACACCCAGGTGACCGTCCGGCACCTCGCCCTGTGGTGTACTGGTGTCCGCTACGGTGCGGTCGAGGCCATCGAAACCGCCCCGGGCGGCGGGGCGACGATCGTCGATCCATTCGCGGTTTACGAACGGGATGAACTGGTCGGCAACTCGCTGTGGATCGGTGACCGGAAATTCACCGTGGTGCGGAATGGCCGCACGTACATTCGCCTCGACGTGGCGGCCGCCGAGTTGAACGCGGTCGAGCCCGGGACCGGGTACCTGACTGGGGTCACCGAGAAATCGTTCGTCGTGCGGGCGGCGCTGGCCTGTCCGGGTATCGCTGTTACCCTTGCTGACTGCCTGCTCGGGCTCGGAGTCGTCTTCCTGGCTGGGTATCTGCTGCTCACGCGGCAACGCCCCGGGCAGTGGCTGCCGCCGCCCGGCATCCTGCTGCTGCTGTTGGTCTGCCTGCTGTCGCTGTTCGACTGGGCCCGCGTTTTCGACAAATCCGGACTCAAGGCCGACCGTGGCGCCGGGATCAAGGAATTGATCCAGTATGTCGAGGTGTGGGTTGTTGCGTACCTGTTCTTCGTTGAGGTGCTGCGCCGCGCCTGGATGCGCCGGCTGGCGGTGGCAACGGTGCTGGTGATGTTCGGGGTGGTGGTCATTGCCGGACTGGTCGAATACTGCCTCGTACTCAGCGGCGGCACGCCGCGCGGACTGCTCGACATCGCTGAGATCGATGCGCTGTTCGGTTTCCGTTTCAACCCTGGACGCCAGGGGGTTGCCGGGACGGAATCCGGCAAGAACGTCCTGGGTACCTACATTATTGTCATGCTGCCACTGGCTCTCGCCATGCTGCCGGTGATCCGGCCGTTGTGGCAACGATTGGTGCTGGTGATGCTCTGTCTGCTGTCGCTGATCTGCGTCCTGCATCTTGGCCTGCTGATCTGTGCCGCGTCGGGATGCTGTGCCGTGGCCGTGGCGTCGTCGCGGCGCTTTGCCGTTGCGCTGACCCTGGCGGCGTTCCCGGCTGTTGTGGGGGTGACCTGCCTGGTGTCGTCGCACCACGGGAAGGTGCTGCTCGACTCCGTGGCCCTGCACCGGTCTGCCGACCCGTACGGACTCCAGCCGATGCCGATGAAGGGGCAGGATTGGCAACATCCGCGCTGGAATCCCTGGCAGCAGAAGTACCTGGAGATCCAGGCAGCCCTGAATGCGGTCGGGCATTCGCCGGTCCTGGGCCACGGTATTGGCGGTTACCAGAGGCACATCAACGTGTTCTACAGCAACAGCCCGATGTGGTCCACAGGCGTCGAAAAGAGCCCGGTGAACCTGATGGAGAAGGACGCCCATGGGCTGTTCGTCGTGCAGGCTGTGGAAACTGGTGTGCTGGGGCTGGCCTGCCTGGCAGGGCTGCTGTTGGCGTTTCTCGGGCGCGCCCTGAACGTCCGCGCCGCCGCCGCCGAACCGTACGATCGAGCCCTGCTGCTCGGGGTTGCCGCGGCGCTCGTTTCAATTCTGCTCGGCAGCTGGATGATTTCCTTCGTGGTGCGCGGCATCCAACTCGTGGTCATTGCCCTTGTCGCCATGCCGGCGGCGGTCCGCACCGAAATTGCCGATTCACCGGTGCAGTAGCGTTGCAGGTCGCCACGTCGGCCGGGCCGGGGGGGATGAAATCTGCGCCTGCAACCTACCGGCACACTCTCCCGAAGCGTTGCATTTCCCGCTTGTAAAACTATACTATCGGTGTGCCTGTGCCACCGCAATAATACGTACGGAGTCGAGCAGCGATGCGACTGACGGCTTGCCTTGCAAACTCAAACTCATCGCGCCCGCACCGGGGTGCCCGTCGACCTGGCGGCATCACCTTGACGGCGATTGTTGCCTTGCTGTTGCTTTGTGCTGCGGCCGGTCAGGCGGGCGAGATTGGCACGGTCACGGTGATCAGTGGCAAGCGTGTCGACATCCGTCTGCACAACCCGAATGAGATCGAGGTGCCCAGCCTGGTTACGATTGCGCGGTACATCAGGAAATTCGTCCACCCGGTGACCGGCGGTATTCGGGAGGAGCAGATCGAAATCATCGCCCACGGTCGTATCGAGGACATCCGTCGCGGCATTGGCAGGGTTGAACTCAGCGAATCTGTCGGTACCGGGATTCGAACCAATGATACCGTCGTTGCCGACACGCTTGGGAAGCCGGGTGAGCACGAGGGGTGCTTAGGAAACCGAGGGCCCTGGAAACCTGCGGGGGATCTTCGGCCAACCCACCCAACTTGGACTGTCAACCTCTGTCGGCTAAAGCTGCTCGGGGAACGCGTTCACTACCTAACGACATT
>PVBE011266655.1_pt1 | contig 24094 bp, 17 predicted proteins | sample 1631181 | NCBI WGS metagenome assembly PVBE01 (sample SAMN08397723, study PRJNA350692) | Marine metagenome, whole genome shotgun sequencing project. | isolation source: water | place: Pacific Ocean | collected 2012-04 | reverse complement strand
GCCGTCGAAGGCCGTGTGCAGCGGCCCAAGTCCCACCTCGGGCTCGGCCACCACCGCAGCGCGCGGCTCGATCTTCCCTGAGAAGACGTCGGCCAGCTTGTCGATCGCCACCACCGAGACCGTCGGCGACAGCTTGCCCGAGCAGACCGCGTACTTGCCGGTCGGGTCGATGTTGACGCCATGCGGGCTCTTGGGGATCGGGATCCGCTGCACGAAGGCACTGTCGTCCCCTCGCGCATCCACCACCGGGACAGAGCTCTTGCCGACCCGGATGGTCTTGCCCGCCTCGACCGCCTTCTCGATGGCGGGGATGTTGAACACGTAGAGGTGGTCGCGGTCGGCAGCCATCATGCCGCCCAGATCGACGCCCGCCTCGCTGTTGTAGCAGGTCGCGAAGGAGTAGATGCCCTGATAATCGGTGGCGCAGAGATCCAGATTTCCCTCGACCAGAACCTGCCACTTCACCTCCATCGTCTCGCCGTCGATGGCCGTGTGCATTGCCCCATATGCGTCCGGATCATCCAGGTCGCGGCCGTCGTTCGGCTGGGGCGTGCGGAACTCTGCGTTGCACAGCACGAGTCCGGTCTTGTGGCGCTGCGGAAAGATTCCGTGTGTCCCCTGCGAGTTGGGGATCTCGGTGATCACGTCGACCTCCATGATGTCGCAGCGCACGCGAGCCAGCTGGGCATTGGCCTTGTCGTTCACGTAGACGTAGCGGCCGTCATAGGTGCCGTCGGTGTAGGAGAGATGTACGTGGTGCGTGTCTCCGGAATCGCGTCCGCCGAGCAGCTTTCTCGACCAGTCGTCGCGCCCCCAGCCCGTCGCCGCATCGCGTCCAACGACGGGGATGCGCTTGAGCTCGCGCATCGACGGTACGCCGACGATGCGGATCTCACCGGACTGCCCGCCACTCCAGAATCCGTAGTAGTGGTCCAGCTTCCCGGGCGGAACATGGGCATCGAGCCCGCCCTTGTCGGTCGCCGCGTGGGCCACGGAAGGCCCGAAGATGTGGTCGAGGGCCGATCCCCCGCCCCCGGCACGCGCCAGCGCCCCAGCCCCCACGATTCCGGCGCCCACCGCCACGCTGCCCTTCATGAAGTCGCGCCGACCCGTGGAAGTCTCTTCATCTTTCTGCAGGTCTTCGCGATCTCGATCCGTCATCCAATTCCCTCCTCTTTGCGGACCTTTTTTCGGTCAATGTTGGCTGCGAGGCGAATCTCGATCTGCGCCCCTCAGCGAGCGACGGCTCCGTCCCAAGGCCGAGATTCGGCACGACAACTCAAACTGCTAGTCCTTCGCAATGGTCGTGCCGCTGATCAAATCGTCCGTGCAGCACATCGCGGCGTTGCTTCGGTCGCTGGATCAGCCCAGTCCGCGGTCCTCGCGCATAGTGATTGGGCGCTCGCAGCCGGGTCCGGGGACGTCCATTCGGGCGCATCGTACGAGCCGGCTTCGCCGCGGAATCAGAGGCATCCCGGCGAGAGATTGTGGATCAACGGGGTCGGCGCGAACTCCGTGTGCCGCCGGGTCTGCGGCGCTGTGTTGCATGGTGGGGCTGATTGCCGTATCGATCTGCCCCGCACCGGAGTCTACCAGCCCCGAATTCTTTCGGGGCGTGGCCGGAGCCCTGCGGTCGATGGAATTCGAGACCAGCCCGATCGGGATGCCATCCGCGCCGGATCAGCAGCGCTCGACCAGCGCCTCGAGAATGGCGGGCATCAGGTCGGCTCGGCTGATCAGACCCACCAGCTTCTTGTGGTCGTGGATGAAGACACGCCGGAAGTCGTTCGCCATCAGGCTGTCGACGACATCGACGAGCGGCGCCCCGACCGGAATCGAAAACGGATCGCGAGTCATGATCGATTCGATGGAATGGGCGTCGGGTTCGTAGAAGATCTTCAGAAGATCCTTCTCGCTCAGCACTCCGACGAGATTGCCCGCGTCGTCGACGACGGGCAAGCCGCTGATGTTGTTGGCGATGAGGAGTTCCAGCGCCCGGTGGAGGGACTCGTTCAGCCCAATCGCGATCGGCCGAGACTGCATGATGTCGGGAATGGTCTTCACGGCATCTCCTTGCCGGCAGCGTGCTGATGGCGGCTCAGCTAGCGAATGGAGGAAGTATCTCGAACTTCCGGGCAGGCGGTCAAGCTCGATCGATCCTTCGCTGCGGGGCCGTAGCGAGGCAGGGTGAGGCACGATGCCACAGTCCGAGCTCCCGGAGCTCGCTGGGCAGACGATCGTCGCCTTGCCGTGTGTCCTCGAGGCCCATCTGCCGCGCCTGCTCGACGGGGCGCTGGTTCGCGGTGTCGCGCCATCCCGCCGTCTCGAAGAAGACGACCCGGCCGCGTTGCTCGACCAGGACCGAGATGCCCGCGAGCTTCTCTTCGTCAACGGCTTCTCTTCGTCAACGAGACTGCATCCAGCGGGCCATGGACCGTCGACTCGCTGGATCGGGGCATTTCGCGCGAGGCGCTACTCGTCCCTCAGATTTTTCCTGAAGTCCGCTGGAATCTTCTCGAAGATCTCGAGATCGAGGTCGAAGCCGCGCTGAAGCGCCGGGCGAGCACGCAGCGCGCGAGCCCAGCGCATCAGATTCGGATAGGGCTCGAGCCCGTCGGAGACCGCGTAGACCCGGTGCGTCACGATATGACACCAGGCCGCTATGTCTGCGATCGAGTACGCATCGCAGAGATATTCGCGGTCGCTGAGGCGCTCGTTCAGCTGCTCGTAGAGGCTGCGAATCTTGTTTGCCATGTAGTCGGCGGCGGCCGCGATCGGGGCTGCCCCCTGCTTGGTGACCGAACCGGGAGAGCCGGGCTCGGCGATGAAGGCCAGACGAGTCGAATGGGCCTCGCCGACGTTGCTCGTGTCCCACATCAGCCACTGCAGTACTTCGGCGCGAGGCCGCAGGTCCCGAGGCAGGAAGCGGCCGGTCTTCTCCGCCAGATAGAGGAGAATCGCTGCAGACTCCATGACACGCAGCGGCTCGCCGCCGTCCGCGGGAGCCCGATCGACGATGACCGGAACCTTGCGCAATGGATTGATCCGAGCGAACTCTTCGCTGAACTGGTCACCCTGGGCGATGTCCACCCGCGTGTACGCATAGTCGAGGGCCATCTCTTCGAGCGCGATGGACACCTTCCAGCAATTCGGGGTCGGTAGGGCATACAGGTCGATCATGGCCGAAGCTCCTCGCCCAGAAGGCTGCATCGCGGGCTGGGCCCGCCGCGCGGCACTCGAGACCCGAGGCCGAGCTCTTCGGATCGCGCGCCGTCGGCTGCTGGCTGTCCAGGTCGCCGAGACGCAGATCGTACTCGATCACCGCACGTCATTTCTCAGCATCTCGAGGCCACCCCCTCGATGACCCGCAACGGGCCACGGTTGCCCACCAGAAGGAGGCACAACGACACCACCGGGAGATAGCGAGCTGGGAAGTCCTCGAGGTTTTGCGTCGGCCTCGCACGCGGTAGGGTCCGGAAGCGAGCTCGGGTTCCGGAGGCAAGACATCGATGTTCTCTTCGAGCGCATCCGCGACCATGGCGGCCGGATCGCCATCGATGTGAAACACGACGCGGGGGCTTCCTACCAAGGGGGGCGCAACGGATCCGGAGCGGCCTCTCGCCGAGATCCTGCAGCTCTTCGGGCAGGACCCAGGGAGACGAAGGCGTGAAGCAGATCGAGGGACGCGTCGCCGTCGTGACGGGCGCCGCGAGCGGCATCGGCCGCGGGATGGCGGAGGCCTTCGCGGTCGCGGGCATGAAGGTCGTCCTGTCGGACGTCCGCGCGGAGGCGCTCGAGGCCGCGGTGGCTGCGGTGGGTGCGCTCGGCGAGGTCCGGGGCGTGCGCGCCGATGTGAGCCGGGCCGAGGATGTCCAGAACCTCGCCGATCAGACTCTCGAGGCCTTTGGCGCCGTGCACGTGCTGTGCAACAACGCCGGTGTCGCCAGCAGCCAGTCGCTGCTCTGGGAGAGCAGCCTCGAGGAGTGGACGTGGCATCTCGGCGTCATGGTCATGGGCGTGGTCCACGGCATCCGCAGCTTCGTGCCGACGATGCTCGCCCAGGGCGACGAGGGCCACGTAGTCAATACCGCCTCGATGGGCGGCCTCATCACGGGCAGCGATTCCCAAGCGATCTACATGACGGCGAAGCACGGCGTCGTGGCGCTCTCCGAGGCGCTCCAGGACCAGCTCGCCAAACAGGGAGACCGGGTGAAGTGCTCCGTCGTCTGCCCCGGATTCGTGGCGTCGCAGGTCTTCGACAACTTCGAGGTGCTGAAGCCCGACGGGGTCCCCTCGCCCGAGCGGACGCCCGAGGGCAAGCAGATCATCGATCTCGAGAAGAAGCTTCTCGCTACGGGCAAGACGCCTCGGGAGGCCGGCGAGATCGTGCTGCAGGCGATTCGGGACGAGCGCTTCTACGTGCTGACGCATCCCGATTGGGCCAACATGGTCGAAGGCCGCATGCGCGCGATTCTCGACGGGACCGACCCGGCCAGGCCGATTCCGCCCCTGGGCGGAGCGCTCGGCTAGCGCACAAGGCAAGGCATTTCGACAGTCGGACCGGACCGTGCGCGATTCAGGCATCGGGGTTCTGCCCGGTGGCTCGTGAAGGCGGGGCTGTCCCCGGCCTACAGCCGGTCGTGTTCTTCACTTGGCGAGGGGACTCGGCCGTAGCTGAACCTTCACCAGCTTGCTGGGCTGTCGCTCGCCGTTGGCTCCCTCCATATGGCTCATTGGCCAGGAGGCGTAGTTGGTCCAGAGCCCTCGACCTTTCCATCCCGCCAACGGGTCGTCGATGCGCCCATCCAAGCCCCTGAAGTAGCTGCTCATCGGATAGGGGACGCGAATTTCGACGAACTTCTCTTCGTCTGGGAGAAAGGCGATGAGAGAATCGGACTGAGTCCCGGGAACAATGGGAACGTCCTTGCCGAGACCCAGCACGTTGTGCTGATCCACCCACATCAGGTAGTTCCAGGACGAGTTGATGTCCGAGTCCACTCCTCTCAATTTCGGAGCGGGAATGCTGAATATGGACCAGCCATCCTCGCAGTGTTGCCCGGTCGCCGTCGGTCCACTCAAGACCGTGCACTTCTCTCTGTCGAAGCGGCCCAGATGCCCACTGCCGAATGCCACCCAGGCGATGCCCTTGGTATCGAGATCGACAGCGCGTGGATTGAAGGCGCTGGCCAGGTTCTCTTCATCGACGGGTGGCTGGTAGTATTCGACGTGGCAGGTTGCCGGTGGATCGTCGCCTTTCTCCATTCGAAAGATTCCTCCGGGCACATGCATCGAGGTCGGTCCCTGTCCATAGTGGGCATACCAGACGCTGTCGTCGGTCGGGTTGGCACCCAGACCATAGAGAAAACCAAGGATCTGCTTGTCTTTGCCGGGATCGACCGGATCGTAGTGCCCAACCGCTTCCCCGATCTTCCCATCGCCATTGGTATCCAGGATGGTTGGACACCAGCCGACCGCCGCTTGGGAATCACCTGTCTCATCGAAGACCCGGGTGTTGACCCAGCCCATGGCGCGGATGTCGCCGCTCAAGTAGAGCGTGTTGTCGGTGTCGAAACCGAATTCCAGATGGTGAGTACCGAAGCAGGTGTCGACGAGCGTGATCTCCCCGGTCTCGGGATCGAAGACCGAGAGTTGGGCTGCACGACCAATGGGTTTTTCCATCGGGAATAGATTGGCGTATTTGTTGATCGAACCATCTGTACACCATGCCGGCTGATCGTCTTCTTCCCGGTTGACGGTGGTATTCCACACGCGTCCTCGTTGGTCCATCATGGGATTGTGAGGTTGAGCGGAATCCCTGGCGATATGGGAAGCTGTCTGACCGGAACCAAGGCTGGCCGCCTCACTGTTCTCGTCGAGATTGGTGCGCAGCTTCACCTCCCCCGTGGTATGGGAGTCTGGATCCAGCCACACCGACTTGCCGGAAAATTGAGCGGCGCCATAGACCGCTCCGTTGGCATTTACGCGAGGGTCGCGCTTATCGGTTGCGATCTCATCGTGAACGAACTGAGGTCTGCCATCGGCTGCGGTGGCCCAATCTCGTACCGTCAATACGATATTGCGTTCGAGACCAGTCGGGCGCGGGGGTGCCGCTTCAGGTATTTCACCCGCAGCGATTCGGTCACTCCAGTCGGCAAACATGGCCAGCGACGAATTCACGCCGTCCTTGCTACCAAAGAGGCTGAAGTTGTAGATCATCATCCCGATGCCCGTCCGGTAGATGCGATCCGCCCAAGCTTGACTGCTGGTTTCGAATTTGTCTCGATTGGGGAGCTCCCTCGTGGCCTTGTTACCCAGCTGGTGACAGACAAGGCAGTTCTCCTTCATGTTATCGACCCAGTATTGCTGGCTTTCGAGCTGGGGCGATATGCCGTTGCCTTCTTCTCCAGTACCAGGGAACTCGCTGCTGGCCGGGGGTTGGAGCAGTGCATACCAGTAGTTCGCCGGATAATACTGGGCCGCTGCACGGGCATCCGGTGCAACCATCGCCCCCAGATCCAGATGTTGGCCGGGTCTGGCCTCGACCGGTTTCGAATCGACCAGGCCATAGCCCCTCACCCAGACCTCGTATCTGGCATCGGGGAGGTCAGGCAGCAGATATCTTCCTTCGGCATCGGTCACGACCGTCTTGTTGAATCTCGTGGCCAGATCCAGAGTCTCCGCGATGACCCAGACCCCGGCCTCAGCACCCCTTGCACTTCGAACGCTGCCTGCGATGTCGTCACCATCCATTGGGATCGTTGCGGAGCAGGCGGCGCCGAAAACCGCCAGGAATGCCGCCGCGACACTGATCGTCACAGCTTTGGCCTTCGACGACTTGCGATGTCTGGAGATCGAGATCTTCGCGATCGACGTGGCGCACTTCATGATGTTTCCAATCCTTCCGGCTACGAGTTGGTGCCCCGCCCGCCGTCTCCGGTCAGTCCCCGAGAGAGGTGCGGTCTCGTTTCACTTCACTGCGGTCCCGACGCCAAGCCTGAAGCGCCTCGCGCGCGCCGTCAACACTTTCGATTCGTCGGGAGCTCGGACATTTGTGTCTCACGTCCGTCGAGGGACTCGATGTGCGCATCGTCGACGGGTTTTCCCGGGTGAGGACCAGCAGGCGGCGGCTGAGGCCGCGACCTTTGGGGCGTCGTTGGTGCTTCTCTATCGTATCAGTCACATTACCGGCCAGCACGGCCATCTCGGCGGCGTCGGTCCCGAGGCGCTCGAAGCCGTCGCGAATCCAAGCACACGGAGGCACTGATCATGGCACTGCACATCACCCCGCTGGAGAGCGTCGGCGTCGAGGTCAGCGGCTTCGATATCACCCAGGCAATGGGTGATGCGCTGAAGAGCGAATTGATTTCCCTCTGGGACGAACACGCGATCGTCGTGTTTCGCGGCCAGAATGTCGACCCGAAGAGCCAGATCGAGTTCAGCCGCACCTTCGGGCCGCTGGCGACGCATCCCATCAAGGAGACGACGTCGGCAGAGCATCCGGAACTGTTCATGTTGGTGAACGAACCGGAAAAGGAGAAGTACCACACCGCATCCTACAACGGTGAACTGGTGGTCGGCAGGCTGGATTGGCATATGGACCTGCATTACACCGGCAAGCCCAATCGCGGCGCGCTGCTGCGATCTGTCGTGTGCGCCGAGAAGGATGGACTGACCGGCTTCGCCGATCTGAGCAAGGCCTACGATGCCCTGGACGCCGATACGAAATCACTATTGGAGAAGATCGAAGTGGCCTACTGCTTCTCCATGCAGCGCCGCCACATGCGCTATGTCGATCTGGAGGGTTACGAGCCCGGGCCCTACAGCCCGACCAAGCCCGCGGACGTGAACTTCCCGAATTTCCCCGATGTCGCCTATCCCGCCGTGGTCACCCACCCCGTGACCGGCCGCAAGGTCCTGGAAATCGCCGATCAGTTCCTGGATCGTATCGTGGCGCCGCACGAGGCAGACCTGTGCAACGACGAAGCCATCGAGCTACTCGAGCGGCTGGTAGCGCACACCCGCAGACCGGAATTCCACTACTTCCACGAATGGCAGGAGGGGGACATGGTCCTGTGGGACAACTGGCGCGTCACGCACTGCGCTACCGGCACCCCGCCCGGGGTGCAGCGGGTCATCCATCGCACCACCATCGAGGGTGGGACCACCCTCGGCCGCGTCCTCTAGCAGCCCGTTGAAGAACCCCCGCTGTCGCCAGGCACGCGCCTCCTGATGAGGTAAAGAGCGCACGATCTCTGCGTTGCGAAAGCTTGCCCCAGCCGGCTAGGGCTGCCACCGCGCCTTGATCTCGCACGCTCTTCGCCTCATCAAGAGGCACGCCCCTGGCTCCGCGGGGGTTCTTCAACGGGCTGCTGGCAATCCGTCGAAGCTCGTCGATTTTCGGATTCAGCATTTTTCGCGTGTGGGCGTTTCGCCGTAGCGGCGAGCTGCTAGTTTCCGGCGCGCAATCATGCCGGGAGCGACGGGAGAGCGCGATGGGACAGCTCGAGGACAAGGTCATTGCGGTCACCGGGAGTGGCTCTGGCATCGGAGAGGCGACGGCGCTCGCCCTGGCGAGAGAGGGGGCCAAGGTGCTCGTGGCCGAGATCGACTCCGCGTCGGGGCAGGAGACGGTGCGGGCCATCGGACAGGCGGGAGGCGAGGCGATCTTCGTCGAGACCGACGTCACCCGCGAGCCCGACGCCGAGGCGCTCGTGAAGGCGGCCGTCGAGTCCTATGGGCGGCTCGATTGCGCGGTGAACAACGCCGGAATCGAAGGGCTCACGGCCCGCACCCCGGACTGCACGCGCGAGAACTTCGAGCGCGTCCTCTCGATCAACGTCATGGGGGTGTTCCTCGGGATGAAATACCAGATTCCACAGATGATCTCCCAGGGAGGCGGCGCTATCGTCAACCTGGCCTCGACCATGGGCCTGGTTGGCCACCCAGACGTTCCCGCCTACGTCGCGAGCAAGCACGCGGTCATCGGACTTACCAAGTCGACGGCCCTGGGAACCGTGCGGGATGGCGTTCGCGTCAACGCCCTGTGTCCCGGCAACACCGACACGGCGCTGATCAGCGCCTGGGCGGAGCGAGAGCCCGAGGACTACAAGTTTCTAATGGGTCTGACGCCTGCCGGGCGACTCGCCGAACCCGCTGAGATCGCCGAGGGCGTCATCTGGCTCTGCTCCGATGCTTCGAGCTACTGCACCGGCCACGCGCTCGTGATCGACGGTGGCTACACGATTCAGTAGGTCGCAGCGGCCGCTCCGCAACGATCAGGTCGATATGTATGAGGTCAGTATGAGAGTCGGAATGTGTATGCAAGCCCTTTACCCGCTCGAGAATATCGAGCAGGCGATGGCGCGAGCCATGTCGATGCAAGTGGACTCATTGTGGGCACCGGACCATCTGCTGGGCACCTACCATCCCAGCCTGTGGCACAAGAGCGCCTGGCGGGAGCTGGTCCCCGATTCGGATGGCTGGTTCGACCCCTACTGCCTGCTGGCGAAGCTGAGCAACGCCACCGATCTCCCGCTGGGACTCTCCGTCACGGACGGTACGCGCAGGAAGGCGGTGGATGTGGCGCGCTCGGCGCTCACTCTCCAGCATATGTGCAAGGGTGGATTCAACCTGGGGGTGGGCTCCGGGGAGGCTGAGAGCCTGGTGCCCTTCGGTTATCCGTTCGAGAGACCCGTTGGGTGTCTCGAGGAGTTTCTCGCCGAGCTTCGCCACATCCTCGACACGGGGCAGGTTCCGGGGGACACCTGTGGCCGGCTGGGGCTTCCGCTGGAATCGGCTGCGGGAAAGCCTCGGGTCTGGGTCGCAGCGCACGGTCCGCGGATGCTGCGACTGGCGGGTGAATACGCCGATGGATGGCTTCCCGCCTGGAAGATGACGGCAGACGAGTACGCGGAAAAGCGCAGGGTCATCGCACAGCACGCCGCGAACCGGGGCCGCCCGGCGCCCGAGTCCGGCCTCTTCGCGCCGGTGGTCCTCGGCAAGTCCCGGAGCCAGCTGCTGGAGAAGATCGATGCGATGCCGCAGACAAAGCTGCTGGCGATCTGGGTACCCGGTGAGGAGTGGGAACGTCACGGCTTCACCCATCCTGCGGGTCGCGAGAGCCGTGGTCTGGTCGACGTGATCGTCCACGACATGGACCCGCAGCAGTTGCTGGATGTCGCGGAGAGTATTCCCGCAACCCTTCTCGAGGGCCTCTTCTACCTGGGCAACGTCGACGAATTGCTCGGGACCTTCGAGCAGTTCGCAAAGGCGGGTCTCGAGCACATCGTCGTAGGCGACTCCTCGGGCTCGGTGGGGGGGCTGGCGGAGATTGCCGAGTGCGCTCCCGAGATGCAGCGCCTATGCGACGGATTGGCGGCTCTTTGACTTTCTCTGCGGCTTGCCCATCACATTCGTGCGCTGCGGCTCACGCGCAAGGCCCAGTGTGCCCCAGCGTCCTTCGACGGCCGGGGGCCTTTTGCCCGGCGGGCTGCAATCACGATCCGCAATCAGGGCTTTAGCGTCAGAGCTCGGCGAGGCGCTTCACCAGATCGGCGAAGTCGGACGTGCGCGTCTCCGCCTCTTTCATCCCACCGACGGAACCCGTGACGTTGGCGATCACCAGGTGTTGCAACCCCTGCCCGGCGAAAGCGGCGAACTGTTCGACCAGCTCCTGCACATTTCCGCTGAAGCGCCCCTCCTCGACCAGCTCGTATGGAATCTGCGGGGCCAGCTCGCGCAGTGTGTCGGCATCGAGGGTGTGGGTGATCACATCGGGCATGCCACGGCTCGTGGGGCCATCGGGGTGCTCGAGACCGTACGCCCGCCAGCGCTCGGCCGGCGCAGCGAGGGCCGTGAGCTTCATCAACGGCTCCATCTCGTACAGCTCGCGGATCTGTTCCTTGGATTCCCCGATCGTGGTGATGGCCAGGAGGCCACTCGTCGGAGCGGGGCGTCCCGCCACGCTGGCGTGGCCTGCGACCACAAGGCGTCGCCTACCGTACTCCTCGGGGTCCAATCCCCAGGACGGAAGCCAGCCGTCGCCGTACTGCCCGGTCAGTCGCAGCATCCTCGGGGCGTGCGCCGCGACCCATACCTGCGGCCGCCCCGCCGTAGACTCGAGGGGAAGTCCGAGTCGCCCAACACCGCCGTCGGGCATCCGCCCCTCGTCGAGCAACGTGCGGAGCTCGCGCAGGAATTCCTCGCAGCGCGCCACCGGTCGGCTGAAGTCGTAGCCAAAGGGCAGTAGGTTCTGGGCTTCGCCGCAACCGATGCCCAGGTTGAAGCCACCCTCGCACAGGTGTTGCAGGCTGAGCGCCGTTCGAGCCACGTCGGCCGCTCGGCGGCGTGTGGAGTCGGTGACGGCTACGCCGAGCGATAGATGCGTATTTCGCCCGAGTACGGCGCTCGCCACGAAGGGATCGAAGTGGGCGTCCGCATTGGCCCCATTGCCATCCTCCGCCCGCTCCGCCCAGATCTCCGGGTGAAAGAGGCCGAGAAAGTGATCGACCGTCCAGAGCGAGTCGCAATTCGCCGCCTCGGCGATCGCTAGCATCCCCTCGTTCATCGCCCACGGGTACATCGTCGGCAGCAGGAGTCCTATCTTCACGGCGCACCTCGGGCGCCCGCGGCGCGCCTGCGCGCTCGATTGATCGACCGGTGTCTCGTCATCCTGAGCCGTACCCTCATCAAACTCCCTTCTTCCCCTTCTTCCCTTCCTTCCCGGTCTGTATCATTGCCACTCGGGATCGGACCGTAGCGTTCCTCTCACTCTATCGGGAAGAGCCGCCGAATGCAGCGCCCATCCATTCCGGAGATTGATCCGCGTCCCAACTGGTGACGCCGCCGCCAGATACTCTACTCTCCCGCCCGCGACGATAGGGCGCGGGCTCTCCGATTCGTCGAGAAGGTGACTGGGTACTGGTGCGGATGCTGAAGCGATCGTGGGCGTGGGGGTTGGCGCTCGCTTCGTGTTTGTCTATGAGTTCGCTCTGCCAGGCAGCCGAGCCGCCTCGGATCCGGGCCACCGTCGTCTCCGAGGCACCTATCATCGACGGATACCTGGACGATCGGGTCTGGCAACAGGCCTTCGCAGTCGAAGACTTCACCCAGGTCGAACCCATCCCGGGAGCCGAGCCCTCCGAGCGCACGCTGATCTACGTCGCGCGGGACGAGAAGAACCTCTATTTCGGGATCCGTTGCTACGACCGCGATCCGTCGAGCATCGTCGCGAAGCGCATGCAGCGCGACGCTTCCATTTTCTACGACGACCGCGTCGAGATCGTGCTCGACACCTTCCACGACCACCGCAACGGCTATCTCTTCGCGATCAACCCGGTTGGGGGGCGGCAGGACGCCATCTTCGAGGGTGAGATCTTCATGCAGGAGTGGGACGGCATCTGGTATGCCGAAGCCCGCCTGGACGAGCAGGGGTGGGTCGCCGAGATCGCGATCCCCTTTCAGACGCTCTCCTACGATCCTGGGACCGATACCTGGGGCATCAACATGCTGCGGGGCATTCGACGCAACGACGAGCGGATACATTGGGCCGACCCCACTCTCGACCGCGCCTTCTTCAATATGAGTCACGCGGGAGTCCTCGAGGGTATGCGGGGGATCAGTCAAGGCCTGGGCCTGGACATCAAGCCCTACTTTTCGCTCGGCTACGAGGACGACCCTTCGATCGACCGGAGCAAAGAGATCGTCGAACCGGGCGGCGACATCGCGTTCAAGCTCACTCCTTCCCTCACCGCCACCGCTACGGTGAACACGGATTTTGCCGAGACGGAGATCGACGAGGCGCAGTCCACCGTGACGCGCTTTGCGCTCTTCTTCCCCGAGAAGCGCGACTTCTTCCTGCAGGATGCCGGGATCTTCGAGTTTGCCGATCTCCAACACGAAATCATCAGCCCCGACGGCGACACCGACGCGAACGGTCGACCCTTCTTCTCCAGGAAGATCGGCCTTTCGGCAACTGGAGAGGAGGTGGACATCCTCGCTGGCGGGAAGCTGACGGGCCGGATCGGACCCCTGAACATCGGCCTGCTCGACGTGCAGCTCGACGAGCACGACGATGTCAATTCCCAAAATCTGGCCGTAGGGCGGGTGGCCGTGAATCTGTTCGGCGAGTCGAAGCTGGGAGCGATCGTGACCAATGGAGATCCGAACTCCAACGAGAACAACACGCTGGTGGGAACGGATTTCAACTATCGAAACAGTCACTTCCTTGGCAATCGCGTTCTGGAGGGGCGGCTGTGGTACCAGCACAGCTTCTCGCAAGGGGTGGACGATGAGGAGATGGCCTACGGTGCGACGCTCTCGTACCCGAACGATCGAGTGAACTGGTTCGTCAACTACCGCGAGATCGAGGAGAACTTCAATCCCGCGCTCGGCTTCGTGAATCGTCGGGGATTCCGTCGCTACGAGGGGCAGTTTCGTTACAGAATTCGACCCGGGGGTGTCTTGCGCACCATCGACAACACGGTGGAAGGGAAAGTCTTCACGGACTCCTCGAACGACGTGCAGACCTGGCGTGTGCGCGTCTTCCCCTTCACGCTCACCAATAACGTCGGAGATTTCATTCAGTTCGCCTACGCGCACGATTACGATGCGCCCAGGGTGCCCTTTCCGATCAAGGACAACATCTTCATCCCGTCCGGCCGATACAACTTCGACCAGGGAGCCATCAGTCTGCGTTCGAGTCGGAACAGGCCCTTTCGCGCCAATTTTACCGTCGCAGGAGGGAGCTTCTATTCGGGTGAAACGCTCCACATCGTACCCGGGCTGGAATGGCGTCCCTCCAAGCACCTCTTCTTCAGCGGCGATTACAACCTGACCCAGCTCTGGGTGGACGCGCTCAGGCTGAAATCAGACGGCATCTTCAGCGCGAAGAAGAGCGAATACGTACTCCGGCATCTCGTGCGCGTGCGGGTCGATATCTCTTTCACCCCCAACCTCAGTTGGAATACTTTCGTACAGTGGGACGACAGCAGCGACTCGATGGCGATCAACAGCCGCCTTCGCTGGATCGTGCAGGACGGCCGGGAGCTCTTCCTCGTCTTCACGCAATTTCTCGAAACCGAGGACGGCATCGAGAGGGGTCTCACGCAGCCGCTTGCGAAGATCGGCTGGACTTTTCGCTACTGAGCCCTGCGCGCGGCCCCAGATTATCTGGGCCTGCGGAGCGGCCCCAGCCCGGGAGAATTGACTTGAAACCGAAAGCAGTGCTGGCATCGCTGGCTATCACCATTGCTGGCACATCCTTGGCCGGCGTGAGCATGGCAGGCGCGGAGGAACTCGGAGGCGTCGTGGTAGGCGCCAGCGCGGAGCCCGTCGTTGGCGCGATGGTCACTCTGCGACGCAGCGGCGAGAGGTCCCGGGGCGATCTGTGGGAGACGACGGTCTTCACGGACGACGCTGGGCAGTTCACGTTCGCGGGAATCCCGGTGCGCGACCGCATGGAGCTCCGGGTTCGTCGAATCGGCTGGCAAGAACTCGTCGTCGAGGATGGGTGGCCCGGGAAGCAGAAGCTGCAACTGGTCGTGAGCAGGGAGACGAACCCGGAAGCGGTGGCGCAGCAGCTTCCAGCCGACCGGTGGTTCGCCCTGTTGTATCGAAAGGTATCGAAGCCGGGGCTGCAAGAGAATCTGGCTCGGAGGTGTCTCTATTGTCACCAGCAGGGCAGCCTTCGAACGCGACTTCCGCGCGATGAGGCGAGCTGGAGCGCGGTGCTCGATCGGATGGCGGCGTTCGGAGCCGCCTTGGAGCCGGAACTCCGAGAACAACTTCCAGGGTTATTAGTCTCCGCCTACGATCCGCGGACGGCCGTTCCGGCGCTGACCGCCGATATGAAGAGCAGCGACTTCGCCCCGCCGGTGCCGCCGGAGGTGCGCAGGGCCGTCATCGACGAGTGGGAGCTCGGTGGGCGGGAGTCGATGCAGCACGACATCGTGGTGCACCCCGATGGGAGGGTGTATTCCGTCGATCTGCAGCAGGATATGCTTTACAGCATTGATCCGGAGTCGGCGGACGGAGACCGGAAGAAGTATCGGATCCCCCATCCCGACGGCTTCGGGATCGGTGGCGCCCTGGCGGGTCCGGCCGATCCCCTTCCTCCCGGCTTCAATGCCTATGTGGCGCCTCATTCCCTGCAGGTGGATAGGGAGGGCAAGATCTGGATCACACTTTCCTATGGAAATAGGCTGGCGAGTTTCGATCCCGTGACTGAAGAGTGGCAGGATTTCCCTCTCAGCGAAGAGGTTCGCTATCCGCACACCCTGCGGATCGATGGGAAGAACCGCATCTGGTACACGCTGATGTTCTCGAATCACATTGGCATGTTCGACATCGATTCCGGTGAGCAGCGTTTCTTTGCCATCCCGCCAAAAGGGGCGAACGCGACCACGTATGGGCTGGATATTCATCCGCTCGACGGCAGCATCTGGTTCTCGCAGCTCGAGGCCAATCGCATCGGACGCCTCGATCCGGACACGGGTGAGTTCGAGATGATCGAGACACCTTTTCCGGGACCGCGACGCTTGCGATTTGATTCGAAGGCAAATCTCTGGATTCCGGCCTTCTCTGGCGACAGAATCGCCCGATTCGATCCGCGGAGTCGGATCTTCGAGCAGTTTCCCCTGCCGACGCGTTCGCCCGGGACCGACGGTGCATACGCACTCGCCGTCGACAAGAGCAACGATGCCGTCTGGATCAGTACGACGAACTCGGACACGCTCGTGCGATTTCGCTATGCGGAGATTCCCGGTGAGCGCTTCACGGTCTTCCCCCTGCCCAGCCGGGTGAACTACACGAGAGAGATCGATTTTGACGACCGGGGTCGGATCTACACGTCGAATAGCAATCTGCCGCTCCAGCACGTCGAGGGAGGGCTGGCCAAGATCATCCGTCTCGACCCCAGCGATTAGTGCAGCAGTCTGCTGGACACGAGAGCATCGAGCTGGTGTAGAACGGCTTTGTAGTCCGGGTGTCTCGGTGTGTAACATGGAGCCGACGGTTGGTATGGCTTCACGAAGGAGAGTGGAAGATGGCGGGAGACCTCGATGGAAAAGTGGCGCTGGTCACAGGTGCGGGTTCGGGCATCGGGCGGGCCATGGCCCGGGCCGCCGCGGGCGAGGGGGCGAGGCTCGTCGTCGCGGACGTCGCGGTGGAGAGCGGCGAGGAGACGGTGCGCCTGATCGAGAAGGAAGGGGGCGCGGCCGTCTTCGTCGCGACGGACGTGAGCCAGCCCTCGCAGGTAGAGGCTCTCATCACCGCGACGGTCGACACCTACGGCCGCTTGGACTGCGCCTTCAATAATGCGGGTATCGCCGGAGAGGCCCAGATGCCCCTGGCCGATACCCGCATTGAGAGATTCGACCGGATCATGGGCGTAAACCTCCGCGGTGTCTTCCTGTGTATGAAGTACGAGATCCAGCACATGCTGAAACAAGGCGGCGGCGGGGCGATCGTCAACACGGCCTCCACCATGGCAGTGGTCGCGACCCCGACCAGCCCGGCCTACGTGGCCAGCAAGCACGGCGTCGTGGGGCTCACGAAATCTGCGGCGCTCGCCTACGCGGAGCAGGGCATCCGCGTAAACGCCGTGTGCCCGGGCAACACGGACACCGCTATCCTGGACGCGACGAAGGCCGCGGCCCCCCCACTCATCGATGCGCTCATCGCGAACACCCCGATGCGGAGGCTCGGCGACCCGATGGAGATCGCGAAGGCGGCGGTCTGGCTCTGCTCGGATGCGGCCTCGTTCTGTACCGGCCACGCGATGGTCGTGGACGGCGGCTTCGTGGCTCGCTGAAGGGGAGTCGCGTGGCACGCGGTCACGACCCGGGGACACCAGTCATTCCAGAAACGCAGCCAGAAATCCCTGCCACCCGAATGCCTAGCGAGCCGAGAGCGGCTCGGCCGAACGAGAATCAGCGGCTGGTATCATCTTGTGAGTGGCTCACACACCATCTACGAGGAGGCTTAGGCAATGGCGGGACAATTCACCGGCAAGGTAGTTCTGGTGACGGGGGCAGGCTCGGGGATCGGACTTGCCATTGCATCGGCTTTTGCGGAAGAAGATGCCAAGGTCGTGGTTGCCGATATCGCGGTCGCGGCCGGTGAAGAAACGGTCGCCAAGATCAAGGATTCTGGGGGGGAAGCCACTTTCGTCAAGGCCGATGTGGGAAACATGGTCGAGGTCGAAGCTCTCGTCGCCGGGGCTGTCGAGGCTTATGGCCGGTTGGACTGCGCTGTGAACAACGCCGGAATCGGTGGTGAGACATCTCTTATCACGGACTGCACGATGGAGAACTGGAATCGCGTCATCAGCGCGAATCTCACGGGTGTGTTCTTGTGTATGAAATTCGAGATCCCCGAGATATTGAAGCAGGGTGGTGGGGCCATCGTGAATATTTCATCGATGGTGGGAGTCGTGGGCGATCGGGGAAGCTGCCCCTACGTTGCCAGCAAGCATGGCGTCGTGGGGATCACGAAGACGGTCGCGCTGCAGTACGCCAAGGAGGGAATTCGGGTCAATGCCGTGTGCCCCGGGAACACGCAGACTGCGATATTCGATTCCGTCAAAGTGGATATGCCGGATATCTACGAGAGACTGCTGGCCGCCACGCCCGTCGGCCGGCTGGCCCAGGCATCTGAAATTGCCGGCGCTGCGCTCTGGCTCTGTTCTGATGCGGCCTCTTACTGTACCGGGCACGCCATGGTCGTGGATGGTGGCTACACGGCGCAGTAGTTGCAAACGAGACTCGTCAGGGCCGACCAAACGAGAAGGACAGCCAGCTGGCCGCTTGCGAGCGCTAGCCCGATGGACACGAATCGACCTCGACGGCCCGGCTCGCGATCTCCCCCCCGCGACGAACCTCCGAGGTCGCATTCGATGGCTCCATGTATGTGGTGCCACCGGTTCGCTAACGCAGGCCGGCCAGCAGCTCGGCGAAGCGTTGCACGGCTTCGGGCGTTGCGGGATCGAGGGCCACGCTGAAGTGGTCGATGTCCTCCTCGAGGAGCGGTCCCAGCTGGTCCTGGATTTCGGCGATGGAGCCGCGGATCGGCTTGATGCCCTGCAGCTGGGGTACGTCGCCGGGCAGCAAGACGCTGATCGAGGCGTTCTTCTCCAGCGTCTCGGGGTCACGCCCGTGCCTCTCGCAGGCCTCTACGATGGATGCGTAGGCCTGCTGGTAGAGGTCGATCCGCGGGTCCTCCGCCATCCAGCAATTCCACTGATCGGCGTACTGGGCGACCAGCCGTTGCATCCGTGGACCGCCGCGTAGCAGACCGATCAGGATCGGTGGACCCTCGGTGCGCGGCGCGCGCGGGCGCAGCTCGGCGTTGCACGTCTGGTAGAACTCGCCCTTGAAGGTGACGTGCTCTCCGCGCAAGAGCGGGCGGATGATCTGCAGCGATTCCTCGAAGCGCGCCACGCGCCGCTCGAAGGGGAAGCCGAAGGCCTCGTGTTCGGCGGGGTAGTCGCCTGCGCCCAGGCCCAGGATCACCCGGCCGTCGCTGAGGTCCTCGATGGTGTTGACGATCTGGGCCAGCAGGGCCGGATTGCGGTAGCCCGTGTTGGTGACCAGCGTGCCGATCTCGATGCGCTGTGTGGTGGCCGCCAGCGCCGACACCAGGGTCCAGCACTCCCAGTAGCCAACCTTGACACCCTCCTGATCGGGCGGGAGCTCGTATCCGAAGATCGCTTCGTCGGCCACGCGGACCGAGAGGAAGTGGTCCACGGTCCAGACCGAATCGAACCCCGACTCCTCCGCCGCTCTGCCCAGCTCGAGGAAGTCGGCGACGCGCGTCTTGCGCCCGATCCCCGCATGGTCCTCCCAATGCGGCAGCATCAAACCGAATTTCTTGCCGTCGATACTCATCGCGATCTATCTCCTTCGACCGCGCGCCGGCGCGATGTCATGTGCTCGAACGAAGCTGACGACCCGTCAGCCTCGCGGTTCGTTCGGACTTCGGGGTGCCGCCGGCCCAAACGTTGGGCACGGCCTCCTTCTGCCCCCACCCCGAAGTCTTCGGAGTCGATCCGACGGCGGAGTACGTCGTCGATGCGAAGTGGCTTTGGAGCGCGAACGGAAGACGTGACTGCTGATCTCGCTGTTATCATGGTGGCGAACGCGAGACTTGCGCCAACCCAGTGCCAGGACAACCCCATAGCAGGTAGGGCTGCCCCCCCCTCGGGCTCGATTCTGAAAAGTTCCTGTTATCGGTGGTGCCGAAAAAGCGGCTTGTTCTTGCTGCTCTGGCAATTCCGCATAATCACATCCATTCTCGTCATAGGCCGCCTCATCGCGCAGAAAATATACTCGCCCCGTGCATCGAAATCGAGCCGATATCGGCCGAGAACGCGCTGCAAACGCCCGATGGAGGAGATGGATGAGTCATGCCCACTGCATCCATGCCCTCGAGAGGAATGCATTGCCGGAGAATCGTCCGACTACGAACGGCACTACGTAGTTCACGCTCGTCTACCGCGGTTGAGCGTCGAGCTCCTGGAGATTGATACCGGGAGCGGAGCCACACCAGGTCGTGGAGATCGACCCGGTACAGCGGCTGGTGAGGCGGCTCGCCGCAGGAGTGAGGCGGTCGAAGCAGCTTCTTCTTCGACCTCTGAGAAGCTTCCAAATGCGATCTTTGAATCGAAGTCCGTCCCAATCCCTGCGCACGTGATGCGCAGGACGAGGAGACGCTCCTGGGTGCGTGCAACCGATCTCATGCTAGGATCATCAATCGCCAGGTTTCGATGCTCGCCGCAGACCGAGGAGAACGCCGTGACGACCGAGTTCGATTTCGATCCCTTCGATCCGCAGTACTTCGAGAATCCGTACCCGTCCTATCGGACGATGCGTCACGAGCATCCGGTGTACCGGCGCGAGATCGAGAACTACCGGGTGTTTCCCCATTACTGGATGATCAGTCGCGCCCAGGATGTCCACGACGCCTTGTCCGACGCTGGCACGTTCTCGTCGGCCCGCGGCACGCTCATCGACACCGACTCCAGCCTGATACCGCCTAATATGTTTCACATGGACCCACCCCGCCACGACGAGCTGCGGGCTCTGCTCGCCCGGGTCCTCACGCCGTCCAAGATCGCGGGGCTGGAACCGCACGTGCTCGAATGCGCCGAGGGGCTCGTCGATAGCTTCAAGGCGAAGGGCAGCTTTGATGCCACCACCCAGTACGCGCAGATAATTCCGACGATCACGATGTGCGAGCTGCTGGGCCTGCCGCGCAGCGAGCGAGAGAGGTTCCTGAAGTGGAACCTCGACACCATCGCCGGCGACGACTTCACCAGCGAATCTGCGCTGCGCGCCTACGCCGAGATGGACACTTACTGGAAGGACCTCGTCGCCGAGCGCCGGGAGAATAGAACTAACGACCTGATCTCACAGATTCTCCACAACCAGACGGAAGGCGAGGAGCTCAGCGATGAGGAGATCGGCGGATTCTGCTCACTGCTGCACGATGCCTCCCAGAACACGACGATGAACCTCATTAGCAACGCGATCATCACCCTCGCCCGTCATCCCGACCAGCGACGGAAGCTGGTGCAGGAACCCGCGCGCTGGCCGTCAGCCCTCGAAGAGCTGCTGCGCTACGAGTCACCGGTGCAGGGACTGGCTCGCGCCACGACACGCGACGTCACGATCGGCGATGTCACCGTACCCAAGGGAGACCAGGTGCTCCTGCTCTACGCCTCGGCAAACCACGACGAGACCGTCTTCCCCGACCCCGATCCCGATATCTTGGATTTCGATCGCAAAGTGAAGTCGCACTGGACATTCGGACACGGCGTCCACTTCTGCCTGGGTAACGCAGTGGCGCGTCTCGAGACCCGTGTGGCGCTCCAGGTTCTTCTCAAGACCATCCCCGACTTCGAGGTCGACGAGTCGGGAATCGTGCGTGGGCAGCTCGTACCCACCAGGGGCGTGTTCAATGCCCCGATCAGCTTCGAGCCGGTCAGCGCCGGCTGACGCTGCGGCCATAGCCCTGACGGCAGGGACGGGGCGAATCCGTGGGGCGGTGTACTGGTCGAGCGCAAACTCGACTTCGACGACCGACTACGACGCCCTGGCGAGCCAAAAGCCGGCCGAGTCGAGACCCGGGCAATTGCGGGGTGAGAGCCGCGGACGAGGTAGTCTCAATCGGCGGGGGTCGTGCGTCGCTTCGTCACGAAACGAAACGAAATAGAACGAAACGAGATAGAGGAGTTTTCCATGGCCCAAGAGGTTGCGACACATCCCGGCACGGACATCAACATCATCGAAGGGTCCGAGGTCGGGCCCGGGGGCGGGAAGCTCCTGTTCGAGAACGATCGCGTCAAGATCTGGGATCTCGCACTCGAGCCGGGGCAGCGCAATCCGCTCCATACGCATCTGCTCGACTACATCCTGATACAGATCGCGGGCGACGAGGTCTGCGTCGAGCCCCACCCGGATACCCAGGGCGTCTACAACCGGCGCATGGCCCTCGAGGTTCAGCCGGGCGATGCCGTGTACATCGAAAAAAGCGGCAGTGAGGTCGCGGCGAACACAGGCAAGAAGCCCTGGCGAGAGATCTGCATCGAGCTGAAATAGGTCCCCGCTCGGGGCGCGGGCTGGCGCGCGAAGCGATCCGGAAGTTCGACTCGTAACGACTAGACCATTCTTGCCAGCAAGGACTGGTAGCCAGGGTAACCTTTTTCCTTGCTCAGTAGGTATCGCCTGGTTGTGTCTCGCCATTTTCCCTGGCGGGTCCATAGCTCGATGAATCTTTCAGGGTCCACCACACTACAACCGCCCAACAACGTGACGCCACGCTCGATCAGTGGGTCGGGTAGGCAGCCCGTCGTGGGGCCGACAATGAATATCAGCTCCGCGTGACCACAGTGCTCCAGGAGGGCATCGATGGTTTGATTGATCAGCACGGTTCCGGTGCTCACGATCTTGTTGCAATCCCTGAGACGCTCTGGATTCAACGTCACGTCAAAGCCAGCTGCGCTCTGCAACCATCGCTCATCGAGTTCTACAACCGTCAGCGGCAACCCAAGAGCACGGATCTGTCCCACTAACGGCGGGAAGAAGCCGATCATGCCGACATGGTCGCCGTCTTGGAGCTCCAAGTGATCGATCGTCTTATCTGCGATTGGCGGGATATAGCCGGAACGTTTGAATACTACCTGGCTGATCGCGTTGATTGCCGCCATGCCTAACGATCGCTGCCAGCCACTTTTCCCCGCGTAGAGCTTGGCAACTTGCACTGGCGAGGCCTGGATCAGGGAGTCGGTTTTAGTGCGGTCTTGTAATGCCGACAAAGCACCGTCCAGATCTGTGTAGGTGAGTCCGACGGTGCCGTCGCTCAACACGATGGCCCCGAACTTACTACTCTTTTCCGGGTTCTCTTGTAGGGCTGCTATGTGTATGGACTGCACGCAAGGGAAAGTCAGACGTTCGGCGATTGTCTCGATCAGCCGAAGGTAATCGATAGCGATGCCCATGCGGCAACCCCCTGTCCGCGCAAACGTTTTCGATAGGGTCTCGCCATGAGCAATCCATCTCCAGTGGGTACGAGGGCAACTGTCTGATCCCGTCCCTTGTGGTCGGTATGCATCAAACCAGTATATCGGTTGGACAAGAAAACTCTTCCGGAATGAGGCGACTGCCGTTCCAACTCGAACCGCTGTACTATGAGAGACTCGAGATCCGGCCATGGAGGTCGGATTCACGTAGGAGAGTCTCCGAAGAGCCGGGGCGATTCACCCGGGAGACTGTGGAGAAAATGAAGGCATTGGTCGTAGGGGGGACGGGGCTGACCGGCCCGATCATCGTGAATGGGCTGATCGACCGCGGTTATGCAGTCTCGATTCTACACAGCGGAAAGCATGAAAGCGATCTGATTCCACCAGAGGTGGAGCATATCCACATCGACGTTCACCAGAGGCAGCAGTTCGACGACGCCCTCGAAGACAGACATTTCGACATTGCGTTCTCCATGCATGGTCGCTTGCGGGAGGTTGCGGATGCCTTGAAGGGTCACACGGAGCGACTGATTACGGTCGGCGGTGAGTGTGTCTATCGGGGTTGGTTGAGGATTTCCAATCAACACCTGTTCCAGACGATCGAGCCGTCGCCCGTGCCCACACCCGAAGAAGGGCTGCTCGAAGAACTCGGCGTCGACAAATTCGTCGACCGGATGCTGGAAGCCGAACAGTTCGTCATGAAATGCCACGAGCAGGGGCATTTCAACGTAACGCATTTCCGCTACACGATCGGATACGGTCCCAACCAGATTGGTCCGTCCGAATGGAGCATCGTGCGCAGGGTCCTGGACGGCAGAAAACAGTATCTGCTTCCCAATGGCGGTCAGGTCCTCGTTTCCAGGGGATTTTCGGAAAATTGCGCCCACGGCCTGCTGCTAGCCGTTGATCAACCCGATGCCTCCGCGGGTGAGATCTACAACGTCTGCGACGAGACGCTGCTCACCGCGCGAAAGAGGGTCGAGCTGATCGCAGACATCATGGGACATGAATTCGAATTCGTGGACGTGCCTACGGGGATTACCCAGCCGGGCTATCTGGCGACCTATCCACCCCACATGAACTATCCCTATCACGAAGTGATGAGCCTCGACAAGATTAAGACACAACTCGGCTATCGCGAAGTGGTATCACCCGAGCGGGCGATGGAGATCACTGTCAACTGGCTTCTGGAGAATCGGCCGGAGCCCGGTGGTTCGATGGAGAGGAATGTCGGCGACAGCTTTGATTATGCAGCGGAGGATCGCTTGATCGAGCGGCTCATCGACATCTATGAGACGCTACGGGCTGAAGGTCACGGGGCGCCCTACAGCTGGAGACATCCCTACCCCCATCCAAAATCATGATTCGGTCCTGGATAGGAGACTGGAAACAACACAGGGCGGCGATGCGATCCGAGATCGCGCACAGTTCCATTCGGCGTGTTCTGACACAGATCGAAGGGATTGCGTGGGACGCGCCGAGCTACTCGACGTCGAAGCGCAGGAGGTTCGAGCATGCCCGATCAGAAGGGTTCCTACGGCAACACCTGGGAATCCGAAGTCACTGAGGACGGCGAGT
>PVBE012382431.1_pt1 | contig 24095 bp, 18 predicted proteins | sample 1631181 | NCBI WGS metagenome assembly PVBE01 (sample SAMN08397723, study PRJNA350692) | Marine metagenome, whole genome shotgun sequencing project. | isolation source: water | place: Pacific Ocean | collected 2012-04 | reverse complement strand
TCATTCGTCGCGGCGACGAGGAACTTCGCGGCGGCGTTCTCGAAGTCGTTGCGCTCGAAGAAATCGGTTCCGCCTCGGAAGTTGCCGGAGACGCTCCCCCAGACGATGCGCTCGATGCGGTTGGTGTCGTACTTGCGCTCTTTACCGCTCTTGAGGATGACGGTCTCGACGAGGCCGTGCTCTTGAACGATCCCAGGGAGCATGTTGATCACCCCTGTGCGTTTGTCCAAGACATACACCTGATCCGGGCGTGTCTGTGCAGACGCGGGAGCGGCGAGGACGCTGCCGAGGCAGAGCAGACCCAAAGCGAGGGGCGACTTGGCAGAGAGCTTGGAGGTGAGACGCATGATGGAGCCTGAGATACTAGCTGTGAGGAGGGTGATGGCAGAGGGTTTCATTGGACCTCCCTCCAGAGCCAGACGTAGCGACGACGGAGGACGTTGTCGGCGAAGCGTTCTTTGAGGTCCTTTTCAGCCTCGTTGCAGGCCTCTTCGATCCCGGTGAACTCGGTGCCAAACTCTTGCACCAAGACGTCGAGCTGACGACGCGCTGAGTCCTTCTTGCGGCTGTCTTGGGGCCCCCAGTCCGCTGTCGCGTAGACGTAATAGGTGTAGGCGAGCTGGAATTTGTAGCCGTACCAGTCACAGGTCCACTTATCGACCTCCTGGGAGTTGGAGATCGCGTTGAGGGTCTCGATGACCTTGTCTAGCTCCGCCGCATCAGCCGCTGCACCGGGGATCATGTTGATCTTCCCAGCCTTGCCCTCGATCCAGCCCGTCACCGCATTGCAGTAGCTGATCACGACCTGCTTGGTGGGGCGGCCCTCGACGTCCATGAGCTCGCGAAGGATCTCGAGCGCCTCGGCCACCTCTTGCTGAGCGAGGAGCGCCTGGGCGAGCTCAGGCCTGACGTAGCTGTTGATCGTGTTCAGCTCTTTCGGGTCCTCAGTAGGCCTCTTGATGAGCTCTCGCATGACCTTCTCAGCCTTCTCGTACTCGCCGAGGTCGTACCAGTGTGAGGCCTCTGTGCGGGTGTTCTTAAAGGAGAACTTGACCGCGTTCTTGTTGGCGAACTCGAGGAGTTCGGCCATCTCGCGCAGCGTATTCTGCGCTCCCTCGAGGTCAGCGTTGTCCTCAGCCTCCTTGCGGAGCTTCTTCAGCGCGCCGTGCAGCTCGAGCGATGCGACCGGTGTGAATGATGAGTCCGGGTACTCCTCTGCGAGGCGGCGGTGAGTTGATCGCGCCGCAGAGACATCCGCCTTGGAGACATGGGCGTTCATGACCATGCGCATCGTCCAAGGAGCGAGGGCGTCCTGGGTGGGGTGGAGGTCAGGGTATTCCGCGCCGAGCTCGATGACCTTATTCCAGAGGGTCTGGTCAAAACCGGTCTTGTCCGCGGCCTGGTAGGCGATCAAGGTGCGGTAGAAGCGCGCCTTCGCGAGGGCGTCAGAGCGGCGCGCTGCGCGGACCGGGCTGTTCTCGACTGAGTTGTTCTCGTCTGTGATGAAGCCCTCGATGTAGCTCGCGAACTGGGTCTCCGCAGCCTCGGTCTCCCCGAGGCGGAACCTGCACTCCCCGATCGCTACGAGGGACTTCTCATAGTCGTTGGCGAGCTTGTCGATCTGCTCGTACTTCGGGATCGCCTCAGCGAACTTGCGCTCGCCGCGGAGCTTCTCAGCCTGGCGGTAGAGGATCTCGTCCTTGTTCGCCTCAGAGAGCTGGGCGGCGATGGTCTCTGCCTCGTTGAACATCGCAGTGATCTGATCGTCATCACGGATCGTCTTGCGCATCCTGTCAGCGGACTTGTAGAGCTGCTGCGCGCTGTAGGCGTCGTACTCAGGGTCGCCCCGATAGGAGGTGACGCCCTCTCTGAAGGACATGATCGCCTCGAGGTGACGGTCTAGCTGCTGGTAAGAGCGCCCGAGGTAGTAGTAAGTCTTCGGGGCGAGCTCGAGGCGGGTGGCGTCGTCAGCGTCGTCTAGCGCTGCGAGCACTTGCTTGAGGCCTCTGATCGCCTCAGTGTTGTTGCCCTCGTTGTAGTGCCCCTCTGCGGCCTCATAGAGCACCGCAGGCTGCACCTCGACGCCGGGGCGCGTGATGATCTTGCTGATGAGCTTCTGCGCGCGCACCTGCAGGATGTTGCCCTGGTTCTCAGTGTTCACCTGCTGGGCGATCTTAAGAGAGAGGTCGGCGCATGCGATCCGGTTGCGGCTGGAGTGCTTGGCAGCCTTCGCCTCGTCCTCGCTCTGGAACCAGGCCGTCTCTCCGGAGGAGATTTTGCCGCCGATAAATCCGCCCGAGTCGAGCAGCGTCTCAGCGCAGATGAGGAGGGCGGGGTAGCCGAGCTCGCGGCTGAACTCGAAGCCCTCGCGCTTCTGAGTGTTGTAGAGGTGGAGCGCGAACCGACAGGCCTCACTCATCTCTCCGGAGCTAGCGAGCGCCTCGACGAGGCCGGGCGTCGCGAGCTCGACGAAGAGCCAGCGCTGCTCTTTGTCCGTCTGCTGAAGGTCCAGCTCTTTGACGATCTCCTTCCACTCATCCAGATCCGCAGGGATGGCGACGTCAATCACAGCTTGGAAGAAGGTGGAGGCGTCCTCCCAGCTCTGCTTGGCCGCGTAGGTCCGACCCATGAGGTTGTAAGCACGGAGGCAGTGCGGCGTGCCTTCACCTGCCTTGAAGACGAGGCTCTCGCAGGTCATGAGCGCCTGATTGAAGTTGAACTCTCCCTCGTCTTGAGTCCTCGCGACGTCAAAGAGCATCTGTGAGCGCTGCAGCATGAGCTCATAGAGCTGACGCTTCATCGTCTCGGACTGATCTTCGGAGTTCTCAAGGTTCGAGATGAGGTCTCCGGTCTTCGCGACCGCTTTGGTCAGGACCTCACGCCGTTTCTCTGCGAGGGCCTCAGCCTCAGCGCCGATGGCCTCTTCGATGGCGATCTCTAGTGAGCGGGCATAGACGCTCGACGTGTTGACCAGCCCGAGCTCTGCTTGGGGGAGGTGCTTTGAGTACTGGTTTCCGTCACAGAACGCGGCGTAAGCATCGATCGCGCGCTCGAGGAGGTCGTTCCGCTTGTCCGCGTCACGGCTTTTGACAGCCGCAGCTCGGTACAGGTCACACTTGACGAGTCCAAGCTCTTCAGACATGGCGGCCGGGACGTTGCCGTTCTCGATGTCTGAGAGGATTCCGTCAGCGAGATCAACGAAGCCCCACTCCTCGGCGACGCCGCGGGCGAAGCGGATGTCCTCTCGTATCTGGGCGTCACTCTGTGCAAAGAGGAGTCCCGGCGTAGTCGCTGCGAAGATGGCAGCGAACGTGAGGACGTGGCGCGCGGGGCGGGAGCGCTGGCTCGTCATAGCGTCTGTCTGGTTGGATTGGGGCTGTACTGGAACACGGGCTCATTGGATACCCGGTCAGTTCGCTTCGGATACGGATCCTGTCGAGCGCTTTTTTGAGAGCGCGTGCCTAGGTCCTGCTAAGTGAAGAGAGGTCGCAACGCGACCTCTCGTGTGAGTTGTCGTGCCGCCTCCCCTGCTCCCCGTGGAGAGTGAGGGTCGACGGGCCGTGAGAGCTAGAAGCCCAGTTGCGCGGGGGTCGGCTCGTGCTCCTCGGGGATGATGATGTCCGCCTTGAGGAGGATCATCAGCTTCCGGTTGGAGATCGAGTTGCCCTTACGCTCGAACAGGGCCGAGACAAACGGGATCTTGTTCAAGATCGGGACGCCACTCTTGAGTGACTTCTTCTCGGAGTTCTTGAGGCCGCCGAGGAGCACGGTCGCGCCGTCAGGCATCGGGATCGAGGTGCGCGCCTTGCGCAGATCGAGCTCGGGGAGCTGAATCGTGACGGAGTTCTGCGAGCCGAGGGTCGTGACGACCTCTTCGATCGGACGGGTCAGCTGCGCGATGGTCGGCCGAAGCTCGATCGTGATGAAGCGGCGGTCAGCCGAGACGATCGGGCGCACGTCGAGGATCACGCCCTCTTCCACCACGTCGACGATCGGGTCAGCGATCGAGGCCGCCTGGGCGATCTCGACGTCGAAGTCCTTCACGTAGGCGACCTGGTTGAGGAAGGTCAGGTTCGCGCGGCCCGTGTTCGAGACGAGGATCCTGGGGGAGGAGACGATCTCGGTGCGCTCTGACTTCTCAACCGCGCGCAAGACGAGCTGCATTTGGAGGTCGTTCAGGTACGTCCACTGGAAGCTCAAGCCGCCTGTGGGGCGCAGAGCGTCCTGGTCGAAGAGCGAGTCGTAGAGGGCGTCCTCGTAGAGGTTCTCAACGCGGGCCCGGAGGTCGCCGGAGCTCTCGTTGAGGAAGGCGCCGAAGTCAGTGCCCTGACCGATCTCGCCGCCGAGCTCACCTTGAGTCGTGGCGTCACCGAAGTCGTCAAAGAAGCCGGCTGAGCCGAGGCCAGGCTGGCCGAGGCCGCGGAAGTCGACGCCGATGTCCTCAAGGAAGTTATCCGCGACCTGGAGGAAGCGGGCTTCGATGTCGACGAGGATGCCGGTGGCTTCGCGCAGGTCAGTGAGGAGATCACGGATCTGCTCGTGAACTTCAGGCGTCTGGTTGACGATCATCACGCCCATGTCGTTGATTCGGAGGCTGTTGGCCGGGTCCTCGTCCCAAGACTCAGCAGAGATGTTGTTCCGGATCAAGGTGTCGAGCAGGTCGCTCGTGACGACGTTGGCTTCGCGCTCCTCGAGGTCCTCTTCGGGGAGGAAGAGGCCACCGGAGACTGAGACGTTGACGTCGCGGCCGGGGAACTCGGGGATCGGTCGGATGAGGTCGCGGACTTCGTACATACGTAGGACCTGTCCGCCGACGAGCTCTTCGCGGGTGACGAATTTCACGACGCCGTCTTCGATCTTCCAGCGCAGGTTCTCGCGGGTCTCCGCGATGATGTCGAGGATGCGGATCACGCTGCGCTCGGGGAGCGTGAGGCGGATCATCGTCTCGTCTTCATCGAGGTCTTCGACGACCCGTGTCGAGACGACGAAGTTGACGCCAGTGACGTCTTGGAGGAAGGCGGCGACTTGAACGAGCTCTGCGCCATCTCCGTCCTCACCCTCGAAGTTGGGGGCGAAGCGGGTGCTCTCGAGCCGCGCGGTGACGGCGGCTTTGTCCGATGCCCCGAGGGGGTCTGCCGTGGAGACTTGCTCAAGGGGGTTGCGCTGAACGACCTCACGCCAGCGACGTAGGTCGTCGAAGATGAGCGCCTCGGTCTGGGGGACGCCCATGGTGTCTAGCTCTTCGAAGGTGCGCTGCCACTGCTCGCGATAGTCGCGACGGTTGAGCTCTTCGACGCTGGCGTGGCGGGCCTCACGGGCGACGTCACGCAGGTCTTGGGCGTCCTTGTTGTCCGGGTCGTCGAGGAGGACCTGGGTGCAGAGCGCCTCAGCGTTCTGGTACTGCTCGTTCAGGAAGGCTGCGTTTGCCTCTGCAAATAGGGTGGAGAGCTTGTTCGCGACCCGCTGGGCCTCTGCCTCGGATTCTGCCTTGCTGGCATCCAATGCGACCTGCTCAGCGCGGCGGACGGCGTCGGCCTCAGCCTCGGCTCCGAGGGTGATCGCGCTCGCGAGCTTCCCTGAGATGATCGACTCATCGAGGGAGCCGTCAGCGATCAGCGGGTGATAGCGGAGGATGAGCTCGGCCTCGCGGTACTGGGCGATGGCCTCGTCATAGCTGCCAGCGCGGAGCGCGTTGTCGCCGAGCGTCGCGGCGCGGTCCGCAGAGATGCGGGCCTGGGCGCGGCGGACGATCTCCCGCTCGACCTCGTCCGAGAGCGCGTCAGCAGCGACCGCGTAGGTCTTGCCCATGAGGGCTTCGACCTTGAGCATGCGCGCGCGCGCGTCTTGGTTCCCCGGGTCGACCTCAAGGGCTGACGCGTAGGAGATGAGGGCGCCTTCGAACTCGGCGTTCTCGACTTGCGCATCACCTTCGGAGATGAACTGTCGCGCGAGGACGTCTCTCTGACCAGCCCGGCGACGCACGCGCTGGACCTCAGGGTCCTCGGAGCGCGGCGCGGGGGTGGAGACCACCGTCTTCTTCGGCGCGGGTGCGGGTTCAGCGGCTGCGACCGGCTCGGGAGCGGGGGCAGGTGCTGCCTCCTCTTCGGCGGTGCCGAACATGTTGCAGGCGGTGAGGAGGAGTGTGACGGCGGGGAGGAGCTGGCTCTGCAGACGCATGGGCTAATGAAGCTTCCCTGTTGGGCGGGGATCGGGAGACCGGCGACTCCTCACGAGTGGTGTGAGAGGTCAGGTCCGGCTGAATGGATGTCTAGGATTCTTGTGCGCGGGGCGAGCCCCGCTCGATTGTCCGGAAGTCTTCCGGACGCTGTGTGGTCCTTCCCAGTCCGCGAGACCTGTAAGTCCCACAGATAAGAAGGGTGAGGAGGATAGCCCTCCCCGGGGAGGGGGTCAACTTGTCCAAGAGCCCTCAAGAGGCGCTCGGAGGCAGTTTTCCACCCAACAGGGGGCTATCCGCATGCCCCACACAAGTAACTCCAAATGCCCATTATGGGGGTCAAGGAGGCTGTTATTTGGGCTCTGGGTCGAGGTCAGCCTCCCTCATTGCGAGCTGAATGTCCTCCCAGACCAACTTCTTGGTCCGAACAAAGCTAGAGGAGCCTTCCTGCCGTATCAGGTAGGAGGGGTGATATGTGGGGACAATCGGCCTCCCTGCCACTCTGTGGACCTGACCCCGGAGGCGGCCCATAGATTGGTCTTTGCCGGTGAGGTGGACCGCTGCGTGGCGGCCGAGCGCCACGATCACGCGAGGATTCACGAGCTCGATCTGCCGATCTAGCCACGCAGCACAGAGCGCCTTCTCCTCAACCTTCGGGTCTCTGTTGTCAGGCGGGCGGCACTTGAGGACGTTCGCGATGTACACCTCGGAGCGATCGACCCCCATTCCCTTCTCGATGATTCGAGTGAGGAATTGTCCCGCGCGGCCGACGAAGGGGACCCCTTGGGCGTCCTCGTCAGCGCCCGGCGCCTCTCCGATGAACATGACTCCAGAGGAGGTGGTCCCGTCGGAGAAGACGGTCTGTGCGCGGGTCTTACAGAGGTCGCAAGCCTCGCAACCTGCGACCGCGCCCTCTAAGGCCTCGAGGTCTGCTGCCTTCGCCGCGAGCTCACGCTGGGTCTCCAGCCCCTCCACCTCAGGGCGCCTCGGCGCGGGAGGCGCGAGCGCGACCTCTGCGGATTGCTCCGTAGGGGCGGGGGAGGGCGGCGGAGTCGCGGCGGGAGGAGCGGGCGGCGCCAAGAGCTCCGACGCTTCGACGCGTCGGTGTCCTCGCCCAGCCCGTCTCTTGAGCGCCGCGTCGAGGCTGGCGCGCAGGTGAGCAGCTTCCGTTCGCTTGGTGCTCATGAGGCGACCTCTAGGGGGAGCGGTTCGCCGTGCAGGCTCAGCTCTCCGCCACGCGCGACCTCGGTTCGAAGGCGGACGGTGACGAGATCACCGGGGAAGAGGTCTTCGCCCATGGGGACGATGACCCGCTGGTAGCGACCAGAGAGACCGACGCTCCCCTCAAGGACGACGGTCTCATGCGCTCCGTCGAGGGAGCGACGGAAGGAGGCGCCGAGCTCTGCGGCAGCCTCGCTGAGTGCAGCGCGGCGCTCCCGCACCACCTCAGGCTCGGGCGCGCCCTTCAGGTCGGCGGCGGCTGTGTTGGGACGCGCAGAGAAGGGGAAGACGTGCATCCGGGCGAAGCCCGCGGCACGGACCGTCTCGAGGGTGCGTGCGAAGGCCGCGTCGTCCTCGCCTGGGAAGCCCACGATCACGTCTGCGGTGAACGCAGGTCGATCGAGGGCGCTCCGGAGCTCGTCGCAGGCGCGCAGGTAGGTCTCGGTGTCATACCAGCGGTTCATCGCCTTGAGGACGCCGTCATCACCGGATTGCAACGGCATGTGAAGGTGGGAGGCGATGCGCGCAGGGTGCTCTCGCATGAGCGTGAGGAGGGACGGGGTGACCTCTGTGGCTTCGATCGAGGAGAGGCGCAGGCGGAAGTCTAGAGGTGCACCTTCGGCGTCGCGTGGGTCTGCCTCGACGAGCGCGCGGACGAGGTCGGAGAGCTCGAGCCCTAGGTCTCGGCCCCAGTGACCGATGTGGATCCCGCACAAGACGACCTCGACGTGCCCGGCGCTCACGAGCCGCTTGAACTCGGCGACGAGCTCTGTGAGCGGACGGGAGCGGCTCTTCCCGCGTACGGTCGGGATGATGCAGAAGGCGCAGGCCATGTCGCAGCCGTCTTGGATCTTCAGGAAGGCTCTCGTGTGTCCTGCGAACTCCGTGATCCCTGCGGGGATGCCCAGCTCCTCGGGGTCGACCTCCTCGCCGAGGTGGCGGAGGAAGTTGGTCGGGCGCTTGGCCTCCCCGTTGCCGAGGACCCAGTCGACGGCGGGGAGCTCACGCAACACCTCGGGCTCGCTCTCAGCGAGGCAGCCCGTGACGGCGATGCGGACGTCGGGGTTCTCGCGGCCGAGGCGCCTGATGAGCTGCCGAGCCTTGCGGCCAGCCTCCGCGGTCACGGTGCACGTGTTGATGACGACGAGCTCGGCGTCCGAACTCGTCTCGCTCCATCCACGCCTCGCGAGGGCCTCGCGCAGGACCTGGGTGTCGTACTGGTTGGCTTTACAGCCATATGTGACGAAGCGCACCGCCTTCATGGCGCGGAGGATAACGTGCTTCGCTATCCTGCTCGACGTCATGCGCGCGATCCTCACCACGCTCACCCTCTCATTCTGCTGCATCACCGGCTGCGGTGGGGACTTGGAGGGGTCGGCCGATCCTCAGGAAGTCCCGGCAATGCTCGCCCTGCGGACGGACAGGGTCGAGGCGGAGTGGGCGCTCACATTGCGTAGGGCGATCGAATTCGGGGGTTTGGAGTACGCGAGGAGGATCCTGGAGCTGCACCCAGAGGAGCTCGGGGTCGAGGAAGAGCTCCTGCGAGCACGCCTCCTCACAGCTGAGGGGGCCGATCTGGACGCCCAGAGGGCGATTGAGCGGGCGCGCCGCGCTGCGCCTGATGACGTGCGCGTCCCGGCCACGGCCTGTGAACTCCACTCGGCCCACGGCAGGACTCAGAGCGCGCTCGAAGAGCTCAAGCGCGCCCACGAGCTCGGGGGCGCGAGCGCAGAGGTGAAGAGAGCGCAGGGCGTGCAGCTGCTCTCACAGTCTGGCCGTGCTGCCGAGGGGCTGAGGTATCTCGAGCAGGCGCGCGAGGCGGATCCCTCCTTGCCTTTCTTGGATCGCGCCATGGCTCAGGCACATTTGCTCTTGGCCAAGGAGCACCTGGGCTCCAATCGTTCGAGGCAGGCGCTGCGTGCCGTCGAGCGGTCGTTGCATCACGACCCAGCGGAGTTCGAGGCGAAGCGGCTCCTCGGGGACGTGCTCCTAGCAGAGAAGCGGGTCTTGGACGCGCTCGTCGTCTTGGAAGAGCTGCACGAGGAGGGTCACCCGGTCGTAGGTGAGCTCGCGACGATGGAGAAGCGCGCCGCGCTCATTCAGCTCGTGCAAGGGGAGCGAGACGCCGCGCTCGCGCTCTTTTGTCGCGCGCGCTCGCACGGCCTCGGTGACGCCGAGCTAGGGAGCGGCGCACAGATCCTCGCGGAGGCTGCCATGAAGGAGGTCGCCGGGGGCATCAAGGCGTACGGCGAGGGCGAGCTCGGGGACGCTCGCGCACGCTTTGAGCGCGCGGTGGAGCTCGACCCGGAGCTCTTGGCAGCACAGAATCACCTCGGGGTCGTCTGCTATCGCCTCGGCGATTTTGACGCCGCGAAGCTGCACTGGGGGAAGGTGTGGGAGGTGGCGCTCGCCGAAGGCCTCGAGCTGCCTGAGCCCGTGGAGGTCAACCTCGCGCGGGCGATGCTCAGGATGGGGGAGCTTGACGAGGCCGAGGAGCTCTTGTTGAAGGCCTTGGAGGCCTCACCCCACGGGCCGCATGCTGACGCCGCCCGCGAGTTCTTCGAGCTGGAGCTGGGACCCGCCAGAGAGGCTATAGAGCGGAAATAAGCGCTGTGGAATATCCGTAAGCTCTTTTTTCATAGAGCTTTACGTTTATTTTCTGCCTGAGATCGCGGCGTGTCGAGCGCGGGCTGCGCGCGCTCCCTCAGGGTCCCCTAGGGCCTCTAAGGCTGTGGCTAGGTGCAAGTGAGCCTGTACTAGGGGCGCTCTCCGCGCCTCCTCCAGCTCCACGAGGAGCTCTAAGTCGGCCTTCGCGTCACCCCATCGCTCACGGGACAAGAAGATCAGCGATCGGTTGAGGCGCGCAGCGTGGAGGTCTTTGTCGATGGAGAGAGCCTTCGACCATGACGCCAGGCTCCCGTCGAGGTCTCCGAGGAGTCGGTCAGCGTCTCCGCGCAGGGCGTGGCCTCTCGCGAAGTCGGGGGAGGTCGCGAGGAGCTCATCGAGGACCGCGCGCGCGCGCGCAGCTTCGCCGACCTCGAGCCAGAGCGCGGCGACGCCGAAGGGGGGCAGCGGCTCCTCTGGGTGTTCTAGCGCTTGCAGTCGTCGCGCGTCGAAGAGCTCCCGCCAGCGCGCTGACTTTTGAGCGCGAGCGCGCAGCACCCGCGCGCCCTCAAGGTCTCCTCGGGCGAGCGCTGCTTGGGAGAGCAAGTGCAGCGCTGCGGGGACCTCGTCGTCGTGAGGAAAGCGACCGATCATCTCTTCGAGCATCGGCCGCGCGCGCTCCAGCTCTCCCGCTCGAGCGAAGGCGCGGGAGGGGAGCATCCAGCCGTCCGCTCGGTCGGGGTGGCGCGGACGAGGAGGTTCACCCGGACTGAGGGAGAGGGCGAGCGCTTCCTCGATCCGGTCGGCGGCGAGGTGGTTCCTCACCCGCTCGAGCGCTATGGCCGGGCCCTCTCCGGAGTCGAGCCAGCGCTCCGCCAAGTCGAGCTGATTCGTGGCCGCCGCAGCGCGCGCGGCGAGGGCCAAGCGCTCGGCGTCTCGCGGCTCCTCTGCGAGCGCGGTCCGGGCCTCTTCGACGACGGCGCGGTGCCGGCCGAGCTCGACCCACTCCTCCCAGCGCGCGCGCTGAAGATCTGCCCCCTGCAGCTGGGAGATGACGATGAGCAGGAGGCACCTCAAAGCGACTCCTCCTTGATCACACCCGCGCCCTCACGCACCCACAGTCTGCGTCCGGCGCGCCCGCCCGAGAGCTCCTCTGTGGCGCCCGAAGGCCACGAGATTCGCAACGATGAGTAGGTCTGCGCGTCGCCGAGGCCGAAGTGGAGCCAAGGGCTCGATGCGGACTGGTAACCGGCGGCTGTGAAGGTCTCTCTGAGGAGCGCGTGCTCCCTCGCGCCCTCTCCAATCACCAAGACGCAGCGCGCCCCCGTCCCGTCTCTAGGGGTCCTTGGAGAGCTCTCTGATCGCGCCTCAGGCCCCAGCAGTCGGACACAAATTCGGCCGTTATCTGGGCCTAAACGGTTCATGCCAAGGATGGCAGCCTCGTCGATCGCAGAGATCAGGAGCTCGGGCCTCCCGTCTCCGTCGACGTCTCCGACCGCGCTCCCGCGGGTGCCTCGGAAAAGGCTCAGGATCGAGGAGGGGCCGCTCGGCTCGACGCGCTCACAGCGCGCCAATGGTCCCAGGCGCCAGAGGGTGTCTGGCTGCGCGTAGCTCGTGCCCGTGAGCTCCTCGTCAGCTTGAGGGTAGACGTGTCCGTTCGTCGTGAAGAGCTCAAGGAAGCCGTCGCCGTCGAAGTCTGTGAGGTGTGCGCCCCAAGAGAGGAGCGGGCGGGACTGCGCGTTGAGCCCGTACCGATAGGTGACGTCGGTGTAGCCCATCTTCGCCCCGAGGAGCAGCCGCGTCGGCTCCTCGGAGAAGTTCGTGATGGCGAGGTCGAGACGACCGTCTCTGTCGACGTCTCCTGCTGCGAGCCCCATCCCAGCCTCTGGGCGTCCGTCCATGCTGAGCGCGAAGCCCGCCTCGTAGCCGAAGTCGGAGAAGCGGCCTGCTCCGTCCGAGATCCACAGGCGATTCGGTGAGGAGTCGCAGGCGACGGCGATGTCCGTGTCTCCGTCCCCGTCCGCGTCGAAGGGGAGGACGCTCAGGGTGTAGCCCGCTTGCTCGCCCAAGAGGCGCCGGGACTCATCGCGGAAGGTGCCGTCACCATTCCCCATGAGCAGCAGGTCTGTCTGGGCGTTGAGTCCTCGTGGCCCGCAGTACACGTCCTGCTCCTTCCAACGGCAGGGCACCGCGAGCGCTCCGTCTCCGAGGGCGTCGACAGGGATCGCGCGAGGGTCGAGGTCGAGGTAGCGACCGACGTAGAGGTCTAGGTGACCGTCACGATCGGCGTCCAAGGTCGCGACGCTAGTGCACCACGCCGGCGCGCCGCGCTCTGAGAGGAGCTCATGAGGTGCGAGGAGCTCAGGCCCGGCGGTGAGCGCGCCGTCGTCTCCTTGGAGCAGCACGCGCAGGCTGCCATAGCCTGCAGCGACGAGGTCTATGTCGCCGTCTGAGTCGAGGTCGCCGGTCGCGAGTCCCGTCCACCAGCCGCTGAGTCCGGGCCCCTGGAGCTCGGTGAAGGAGCCCTCGGAGTTTGAGAAAACGGCGAGATCAGCCCCGCCCCCTTGGAGCAGCGCCTCGATCGAGTCGCAGCCCTGGGCAAAGATCACGTCGAGGTCCTCGTCGGAGTGGAGGTCCAAGAGGGCAACGCCCGCGCCTCCAGCCTCGAGAATCGCTCGCTTCTCTCGTGCCCCGGAGCGGTTTTTATGGACGAGCCCGCGGGCGAGGGCTTCATCGCTGAATCCGTGTTCTAGGGGCGCTTTTTGGGCGCAAGAGGGCACGAGAACACCTCCTAGGGCTAGGAGAGGGCTCAATGCGTTGACCCTTCTCCAGAGTACGACTAGGATTCTGCGCCCCACTCGCCGTACCATCGGTACATGAAGGGGGTGCCGGTACCTCTTGGGCCCGGTGATCTCTTTGGACAACTTGAGCACTCGGTCTGGGCTCCTTCGCCCAGTCAGACCCCAGCCTACCCGCCCCGGGACCTCCCTCCCACCCATCGCAACGCCGTGAATCGCGGAGACTAACTAAAGAGTGACACCTCGACAGAAGAACATGCTGGAGGCATTCCAAGCCTCATCGCATGAGAGCCCGCCTGAAAGCGACGGGGACTCTCAAGAGACCAGGTCTACTTCGACGGTGAGTCGAAGGCCCAAAAGTGGCCTCCCCGACGTCGCCCCAGAAGTCTTCGCTGTGACCTTCAGCGTCCTCATCATCGGCGCATTCTTCCTCGGTCGCTGGTCCGCGAGCGGTACTGTGCAAGCAGCCCCTGAGATGAACCCGGCCCCTGCAGAGGTCGTCATAACAGCCGCCCCCATGTACGAGATCGACGAGTCGCCTGTGGCGACGAGCGACCCTGTGGAGGAGATGGTGCCCGCTGAGGAGCCTGTGAGTGAGCCCTCCTCCATGAACCTCATGGAACAGCACACTCGCGACTTCCAGGACAAGGCGAACGCGGTCACCTTGCGAGTCATCTACTACGGCGATGATGAGCAAGGTCAAAGGCGGGCCTATCAGACAGCCCTTCACCTCGAAGAGATGGGTTTCCCTGTCGTCAACCCGATCGTGAAGGGTGGATACGTCTACGTCTGTGTTGGCGCGGCGCCGTCGAAGAGCGATCCCGATCTCATGCGCTATCAGCGTGAGCTTCAGCTGGTCCCTGGCCCCAAGCCCTATGGCAAGCCCGGCGACTACGCTAGCGCCTTCCCCTACAACATCGACAAGCTGATCACGCGCTGAGCGCGACCGAGTGTTCGAAAAGAACACGACCCGGTTCACCGGGACGAATCGAACACCACTAACCTATTAATCTCATGAGCATTCACTCCAGCCTCCACGGCGCCGACTCACTTATCGGCGAGCGCAGCGTCCTGTCCCGCATTGAGCGGATCGAGCAGTTGAAGAAAGAGGGGCGCTTTGACCCCGAAGAAGACTCTCCCTTGGGTCTCCCTAAGGTCCGGACGAAGTTCCGCATCAAGAAGAAGAAGGGACCTGAGACGGAGGCCGACGCTGACGCTGCGGCTGAAGGCGAAGGCGAAGCCGAAGAGTAGGCCTTCACTCTTGACCTAGGTCGCGCGCTCGCGACCAAGACGCGGACTCCTAGGAGAGACCTAGGGGTCCGTCCTCGTTCCAGTCCGACCTGACGTAACCGAGATGCCTCAGCACGATCACACTGACGCGAAGGCTCCCATCGTGGAGGTCTTCTCATCGTTCCAGGGTGAGGGTCTGTATGCGGGGAGTCCCCAGGTGTTCCTGCGGTTGGGGGGTTGCCCTCTGCGCTGCGCGTGGTGCGACACCCCCGCGTCATGGGAGACATCGCCCGAGGCGACGGCGCGCGTTCGTGTCCCAGAGGGGACTCGCAGCGAGTCAGCCTGGGTGAGCCCTGAGGAGGCGAAGCTGTGGATCGATGAGGTGGACCCGAGCGGGCGGATGACGGTGAGCGTCACAGGCGGAGAGCCCTTGCTCTGGGCGGAGTTCCTCTTGGGCCTGCGCCCGCTCCTTGGCAGACGGCGCGTTCATCTGGAGACAGCGGGCGCACACCCGCTCAGCTTGAGCCGCGTCCTCGACGCCTGTGATCACGTGAGCGCAGACCTCAAGCTCCCCCTCGACATGGGCTCGCCAGAGTCTTCGGGCTTCTCAGCAGAGGAGCCCAGCCCCACTACGGACGCTCAATGGCAGCGCGCGCGGAGGGCCTTCCTTGAGTCGATCTCGGGGCGGGACGCCTGCTGCAAGGTTGTCGTCGCGGGTGGGCACCCTGTCGACGCCTACAGCGAGCTCTTCGAGGATGTCAGCGAGTGCGCCCCAGAGCTCCCCTTGTTCTTACAGCCTGCTACTCCTGTCAGGGGGGCGGAGGGCCCGACCCGCGAGGAGGTCGCGGAGCTCTCTGCTTCTGCAGAGCGCTCAGGGCTGCGCGTGCGCGTCTTAGGGCAGCTCCACCGGGCTTGGAGGCTCCCTTGAGGTCCTCACGCGACCTGTTTCGCGTACCCTTCCACCCGTAGCCATGATGGATTCCAACGATCGCCTAGCCCGAGTCTGCCTCGTCGGGCGCCCCAACGTCGGCAAGTCGACGCTCTTGAACCGCATGTGCGGGAGCCGCGTCTCAATCGTCGAGCCCACGGCGGGGGTGACGCGTGACCGGATCGCCGTGCAGGCGCGCCTGTTCAGGGGGAGCAACGAGCGATGGGTCGAGGTCATCGACACGGGCGGAGTAGGGATCGTTGATAGGGACGACCTCGGGCCGCACGTCGAGGAGCAGGTCGCGACCGCTATCGAGAGCGCCGACCTCGTCCTCTTCCTCGTCGACGGGCGCGACGGGATCACCCCCCTCGATAAAAAGGTCGCAGACTCGCTCAGGGGAGCGGGGCTCCCGGTCATCATGTGCGTGAACAAGGTCGAGAGCGAAGAGCTCGAGTGGGGCACAGACGAGTTTCGTCGCCTCGGAGTGGGGGACGGCCCCTTCCCGATCAGCGCGCAGAACGCGGAGGGTCTGACGGAGGTCTATGAAAAGGTGATCGAGCACCTCGGAGCGGACCGCTTCCTCGAGAAGCCGTTGGAAGAGGAGCGCCCCACGATGAAGCTCGCGGTCGTCGGTCGACGCAACGCGGGGAAGTCGACGCTCATCAACCAGCTCGCCCGCGAAGAGCGCATGATCGTCTCGGAGATCCCAGGGACGACGCGTGACTCTGTGGACGTCGTGTTCGAGCGTGACGGCAAGCGCTTCATCGCCATCGACACGGCCGGCGTGCGCAAGAAAAAGAGCATCGCCGACGCGATCGAGTTCTACTCCGACACTCGCAGCTATCGCGCGATCCGTCGCGCTGACGTCGTCGTGATCCTGTTCGACATGACGGAGCCCATCTCTTCCATCGAGAAGAAGCTCGCGCGCTACGTGATGGATCACCACTTGCCGGTGGTGATCGCAGCGAACAAGTGGGACCTCTCAGAGCGGACCGTGAAGGAGTTCCGCCAGGACCTAGACATCCACCTCCGGGGCCTCTCTTGGGCGCCCTTCGTGAAGCTCTCCGCCAAGGAGGGCCGCGGCATCGATCAGCTCGTGGAGAAGGCCGAGGCGCTCTTCGAGCAGGGACAGCAGCGCGTGACGACGGGGGAGCTGAACCGCGTCCTCGAGCGCGCGCTCACCGCGCGGGTCCCGAACTCGAAGGGCTACCGCGCTAAGATCCACTACGCGACCCAGGCCGAGGTCGGGCCTCCGACCTTCGTCTTGTTCGTGAATGACAAGAAGCTGTTCACTAAGGACTACATCCGGTACCTGTCCAATCGCGTGCGCAAGGAGCTCCCGTTTGAGGACGTCCCCGTGCGCATCGTTCTGCGCGACAAGGACCGGGAATCGAAGGAGAGGACAGGGTCGATCTAATGAACATCTCGAAGCTAGGCGCCGCCCTCTCTGCGGCTCTTTTCATCCTCATCTCAGCTTGCAGCTCTCCCATGGAGAAGCACTGGGTCGAGTCCGAGGCGCCCGCAGTGAGTCGCCGTGTGCTCTGGGAGGTGGTGCGGATCGCGTTCGAGCGAGAGGCCTTCCCCCAAGTCGCGCCCGGCTTCGACCCGGTGAACCGCACCGTGACCTCGGGCTGGCGCACTGAGCTCGCGCCCTTCAGCGGGCAGGGTTTTCGTGAGCGCGCGTGGGTGAAGTACGCCACGAGCGAGGCCGGGAACCTCTCTATCGAGGTCCGCGTACAGCGCGAGGTGAACAAGAACCTCGCGCGTCCGCTCGATCCGCAGTACGCGGACTGGGAGGAGGCGCGGGACTCAGAGGAGCGCGCGCGCTTTTTGTTGCAGGTCATCAAGGGCAGCCTCGTCTCCGGCGGAGCGCGACAGAACCCGTAAGGATGCTGAAGACCGGCATCAGGGAAATCATGAAGCATCTCCTCCTCCTCTTCGCCGCCTCGTCGCTCGCAGCCTGCTCTCTCAACGAGCAGGAGGTGGTCATCTTGATCGAGACTAACAATGACCGCAGCACAAGCGTCCTAGGCGAGCGCTCTGTGAATGAGGAGGGCGAGGAGTTCGACCTTCAGCTGGTGTTCGGGGACCACAACAAGTCCATCTCATGCTGGTCCAATCGCCGCATGGCGCTATCAGAAGAAGAGGAGCAGAAGTGGACCGAGTTCCAAGAGGAGGTGCGGGAAGAGCTCGCGAGCCGCTTCGATGTGAGCTTGCGCCCGGGCCTTGAGCAGGCAGACTTCGTTGAGGCCCTGAGAGCGACGCTCGAGCTGAGCGGCTTCAACGAGCACTTCTCTGGCGGTACGAACGGTAGCCGGAGCACCCGGGACGGGGAGGCCGAGGTCAAAGACCTGTTCAACAATCAGGAGTGGCAGCAGCGGACCTCGGTCTATAACCGCTGAGCGCGCCGCAGCCCTAGGGGCTCTCTCAGTGGCGGCTCGGGGGCCCCTCGGTGATGGGGATGGTGTGGGTTATTCGAGTGGATTAGGGGCTGAATTCTGCGTCCGGGACGCGCGCTGGAAGCCTCTGCTTCTGTTCCTGTAAGCAGTTTTTACACATAGACTTACGTCATCAAGCTGGTCAACAGCCCCGCGCTGGGCCCTATGGGATGTCGGATTTCTTGGGTGAAGCTCAATCGGGGGGGCCTTGAGCACCGAATCAAGCGTTTGAGGCCCTCTTTTCCGAGGGTCGCCCCGCCATGCCCCAGCACGTCCCCCGCGCCCATGGGGGTTGGATCGGTCCCGACCGACCCGGCCCCGCTGACTACATCGCCGAGCTCTGGCGTTATCCAGAGCGCGCGGTCGCACATCGCGACCTCGTGCTCACGTGGGTGCGGCGTGAGTGGCGCGCGCGCTTCTTGGGGACGGCGCTCGGGCCGCTCTGGCCCTTCGTCCAGCCTCTGGCCCTCTTCCTCGTCTACGCCTTCGTCTTCAGCGAGCTCTTCGGCCTGCGACCTGCCGCGCCGGACACGAGCCCCGCCTTGGGCGCCGTCTGGATCTTCGCTGGGGTTTTGGTCTGGACCTCCTTCGCCGAGTGCGTCTCGCGCGCGTCGACGGCCTTCCTCGAGCACCGCAACCTCGTGCAGCGCTCCTCCTTTCCGGCAGACCTCCTCGTGCTGCAGCCGGTCCTGACGAGCTTCGCGACCTTCGCGGTCGGCGCCGCCGTCTTCCTCTCCGTCGCCTGGTTCGTCGCAGGGACACACCCCTCACTCGGGCACCTCGCCCAGTCGGGCATCCTCATCGCTCTACACCTCGCGTGGACGCTCGGCCTCGGGCTCGCCTTCGCAGCGGCGCAGGTCGTCTTGCGTGACACAGCGAGCCTCGTGGGGGTGACCCTCACAGTCTGGATGTTCGTCACCCCGATCTTCTGGGTCGCCGACCCGGTGGCGCTGCCGGCGATCGAGCCCTGGCTCACTTGGATCGAGGCCAACCCGATGCACAGCCTGACAGAGGCGTGGCGTTGGGTCCTCTTGGGCGAGAGCGCCGCGCCCTTCGCGCGCGCCGAGCTCTCCGCAGATCTCATTCGCTTCGCGCCCTGGGCGCTCGGCGCCCTCTGTCTGGGCTTAGGCTCTGCGCGCGCGCTCCGCGCGCAGCTCTCCGATGAGGTGGCGGCATGAGGCGCGAGAGCTACGCCATCGAGGTTCAGGACCTCGGCAAGGTCTACAAGCGCTGGGACGGTCCCTGGGCACGCGCCCTCGAGGCCGTCACAAGAGGTCGGAGGGTCGGTCACCGTGAAGTGCGCGCCCTCGAAGGCGTCTCCTTCCAGCTCCCGCGCGGCGGCTCTTTGGGCCTCGTGGGCCCCAACGGGGCGGGGAAGTCGACCCTCTTGAAGCTGCTCTCAGAGACCGCGACACCGAGCGCTGGGCGCTTCCGCACCAGCGGGCGCGTCGCGTCACTGCTCGAGCTAGGGACGGGCTTTCACCCTGGCTTCAGCGCGAGAGAGAACGCCTTCCAGAACGCCGTCCTCCTCGGGCTCAACTCCCGCCAAGCCCGCTCGCGGGTAGAAGAGGCCATCGAGTTCGCAGAGCTCACAGACGTCGCCGACGAGCCCGTCGGGACCTTCTCCACGGGGATGGCGATGAGGCTCGGCTTCGCCGCAGCGATGTGCGTCGAGCCCGAGGTGCTCTTGCTCGACGAGGTCTTCGCCGTCGGCGACCTCGCCTTCCAGAAGAAGTGCGTCGATCGCCTCAGCGCCTTCCGCGCGGGCGGCGGCACCCTCGTCCTCTGCAGCCACGCGCTCTACGACGTGCGGCAGATGTGTGATGAGGCGCTCTGGCTCCAGGAGGGTCGGGTCGCTGGACTCGGAGACTCCTGTGAGGTCACCCACGCCTACGCCGCGAGCCAGCGGGACGAAGAGGGCCGACGCCGCCTCGAGTCCGCGAGCGCGCCGCGCGCAGACTGGCCGCGCATCACAGGGGCCGAGGTCGTGCTCAGCCACACAGGGCTCCCGGCGCGCGCCGTGCGCACGGGCGAGGACGTCGAGGTCCGCGTCCGCTGGGAGAACCCCGACCCCGACGCTCACCCTGTCCAGCTCGGCGTCGGCTTCGTACGCGGTGACCAGACCCTCTGCGCTGCCGCTGCTACTCACCATGACGGGGTTCAGCTCAGCGGCACAGGCGGGGAATGCACCTTGCGCCTCCCGCGCCTCTCGCTGCTCGCTGGCACCTTCCTAGTGAAGCTCTGGCTCTTCGACGACGCGGGCGTGTTCCGCTATCAAGAGACCGCGCTCGACCACGACCTCGTGGTGATGGGAGACGCTCGAGAGGTCGGCCTCGTGCGGCTCGATCACGCCTGGAGCGTCGAAGAGACGACCGAAGCGAACCCCTGGGCGGTCTCACAGGCTGTGGAGGTGGCGTCTTGAAGAGCCTCCTCGCTGTCATCGTCAATCACCGCTCAGGAGCGTTCTGTGCGCGCTGCATCCAGAGCCTGCGGCGGGCCTGGGCCCTCGAAGGTCGCGAGGAGTCGGACCTCAGGGTCGTCGTCGTGGACACGGCCTCAGGGCACCGTGAGGAGCCGTGGCTCAAGATGATCGAGGAGGAGGGGACAGAGGTCGTTCGCTCTAGAGAGAACCTCGGCTATGCGGGGGGAATGATCTTGGGGTACAGGCATGCGCTCGAGGAGGAGAGCGAGCCAGAGACAGGGACGGGAGCCGTGGCGCTCTTGAACCCGGACCTCCACTTCACAGCGGGCTCCATCGCGCCGCTCTTGGAAGAGCTGGAGCGCGACGCCACCTGCGGCGCCGTGGGGCCGCGCATGTCAGTGGACGAGGAGCAGACGCTCCACCACCCGCGCCTCGACCTCCCGCACGTAGCGGAGGAGGTCGCCGCGCTGCATGCGCGCTTCGACCCGGCCACGCTGCGAGCCCGCCTCGCCCGCCGCGCGCGGAGCGCAGCTGCCTTCTACTCGAGCGAGCGACCGCGCGTCGTCCCGATGCTCTCCGGCGCCTGTGTCGTGATGAGGAGAGAGACCGTGCGCGCCCTCGGCGCGCCGCTCGACGACGCCTACCCGCTCTACTACGAGGACGCTCAGCTCGCGCAGGATCTGCGCAGCCTCGGGCTCACGTCAAAGGTCGTGCCTGCCTCACGCGTCCTCCACCATTGGTCCCGCTCAGCCGGGAGCGGTGAGGAGTTCGCGGGCGAGCCAGCGCGCCGCGCCGCCTTCGGCCGCGCGCTCTTCCATGAGCGCCACGGCGAGCTCCGAGCGGGGCGCGCGCTCCAGGAGACAGAGGAGCTCCTCGGCCGCGTCGAGGTCGAGCTCCCGTTCGAGCTTGAGGACCTCGGCGTCACGGAGGTGTCGCCCTGTGTCCAGCTCCAGTCCACGGGGGAGGCGCTGATCGAGGTCTCGGCTTGCCCCTTCTTCCCGCTCGCTGCGGGGGCCGTCACGACAGGCGGAGAGTGGAGCATGGGGGGCGCCCTCTGGGGCTGGCTCTTCCCCGGTCGTTGGTATGTCCGAGCAGCTTGCGCGCGCACCGGGAGACACATCGGGGCTTGGTCCTTCCTGAAGACACAGTCCACCAGGACGGAGCCGGTCGCGCTCGGAGGCGCTGACACGACGATCTACCCGCTCACGATTCAACCGAGGACGAGAGAGGCCGCATGACACGCTACGACTTTGAGGAGCTCCCGCGAGGTCGGGTGCTGGTGATCGCTCCGCACGCAGATGATGAGGTGCTCGGCTGCGGTGGGACCCTCACGCGCCACGTCGCGCGTGGCGATGAGGTGGAGGTCCTCATCCTCACGGATGGCGCGCGCGGGACCTCTGACGGCAGCACAGATCTTGAGCTCGTGCGCCAGCGCCGCCAGGAGGCGGTGGCTGGGATGGCGCTCCTCGGCGTCTCGAAGTGTGAGTTTTGGGAGCTCCCGGAGGGCCACGAGCCGGACGCTGGCGTCCTCGGCGCGCTCTCCTTGCGCCTCGCCATGCGCATCTGTGGCAGCAAACCTGACCTCGTCTTCGCGCCTTGGATCGGGGAGGGGCACGCCGACCATTACCACGCCGCGAGGCTCGTCCGCCTCGGCTTGGCGCTCTCTGCGTTCGACGGCTTGGCCCTCGGTTACGAGGTCTGGACACCCCTTGAGCCGCGCTGGCTGGTGGACGTAAGCGAGGTCTGGGAGCGCAAGCGCGCTGCGGTGAATGAGCACACGAGCCAGCTGGAGCACACAGACCTCTACGGGATCGCGCGCGCCAACGCGGCGCGCCGCGCGCACCTCCTCGGAGGCAAGCGCGCGCCAGGGGAGGTCCCCCGGGCTGAGGCCTTCTGCGAGCTCGGCGCGCCGGATGAGGCGGACTCAGAGCTCTTGAGCGCACTCGCAGGAGAGGCGGCGTGAGGGTCGCCGTCGTCCTGCCGTTCCTCCCGCCCGAGCTTCAAGGCGGGACGGAGCGCGTCGCCCTCGCCCAAGCTCGTGAGCTCAGTCGCCTCGGGCACTCCGTCCGACTCGTCGCAGCGACAGACGCTGATGACGCAAAGAAAGAGGTGAGCACAGGGGTCGTCGAAGGGCTCATCGCTGTCCGCGTCCCACGACTCAAAAGCGAGCGCACCGCGAGCGAGCACGCGCGGCCAGGCCTCTCCGAGCGCGTGGACGACGCCGTCGGAGACGTCGACCTCGTCCACGTCCATCACCACGCTCCGTTCTCAAGCGACCTCGTTCGACGCCTCGCCCTGCGCGTGCCCGTCATCCTCACCTTGCACGATCACTTCGTCGCTTGTCCGCGTTACTTCTGCGCGCCCGAGCATGGGGCCAGCTGTCCGACAGATCGCGAGCACAGCGAGTGCGCGTCTTGTCTCCTCCCCGACCTCCCGGGTTGGAATCGCGGTGAGGTGCTGCATCGACTCATAGATCGCCGCGTCGCCTTCGAGGCGGACCTCGCGGCAGCGAGCGAGGTCCTCGTCCCGAGCCGCTGGCTCGCCGAGAGCCTCGATCGCCAGGTGGAGCTGCCCGAAGGTGGCGTCCACGTCGTCCCGCACGGGCTCTGTGAAGAGCTCGCCGTGGGCGGTCTCGCTGAGGCGAGCGAGGAGCTCTCCACCGCGCGCGCGCTCGCGATGAGCTCCGCGCCTGATCGAGTGGGTCCGCTCACTGTCTTGCACTTTGGAAACCGCGCCCGCATCAAGGGAGCCTTGGACCTCGTCCGCGCCGCCGCGAGGCTGCCGAAGGGGAGCGTGAAGCTCATCCTCTGCGGTCGCGAGCTAGAGGCTGGGCTTGACGCGGAGCTCTCTCGCGCCGCGGGCGGACAGGAGCTGGTGCTCCATGGCCAGTATTCACCCGCTGAGCTCGTTGCTTTCGCGGAGGAGGCGGACCTCGCGGCCTTCCCGTCGCATGCGGCCGAGAGCTACGGCCTCGTGGTCGATGAGGCCCTCGCCTTGGGCCTGCCAGCGCTCGTCTCGGACGCTGGGGCCCTGCCTGAGCGCCTCTCGAGCGCAGGCCACGGGGGGCGCTTTCCAGGCCGCATCTTGCCGCAAGGAGACCTCGACGCCTGGACTGAGTGCCTCCGCGGCCTTGTGACAGAGGAGGGGCTCTTGCAGGATGCGCGCGCCGTCTTGCCCGACTGGCTCCCGACCGCAGCGCACACAGCGCGTGAGCTCGAGCGCCGGTACACCGCGATCACCGCGGTGAAAGAGCGGCGCGCCTCGTGATCCCTTGGACCTCACCCCGAACGAACCGTCTCGACCCGCGGCTGTGACCGCGACGCCCGCGGTGTGGACTGACTTCCCGCCGCTCGTCGATCCGACGACGCTGCCGCATCGGGTGTTAGTGCTCGCGCCGCACCCTGACGACGAGGTCTTGGGTTGCGGTGGGATGCTCGCCTTCCACGCCACGCGAGGTGACTCGGTGCGCGTCGTGTTCCTGAGTGGTGCGGGGAGCGCGCGTGAGGATGAGGCGGCGCGCGCGGCTCTGAGCTTGGGGCTCGACGCTCCCAGGGTGCACGGCTTCGCGGACGGTGGCCTCGAGGACGAAGAGGAGCTCGGCGCTTGCGTCGCGCGAGAGGTCGCAGAGCACGCGCCGGAGCTCGTCTACGCGCCCTCTCCGTTGGAGCTCCACCCAGACCACCGCGCGACCTTGCGCGCCTTAGTCGAGGCCGCTGACGGGCAGGACTTTCGCTGCCTCCTCTACGGGGTCAACCAGCCAGCGCCGCGCGGCGTCTTGTTCGACATCACGCGCTGGCGTGAGGCCAAGCGCGCGGCCCTCGAGGCGCACGCGAGCCAGTCCCTCTCGACAGGGCTCGTTGAGAAGGCAGAGGCCTTGGGCAGGGCAGCGACGATCAACGTTGACGACCCCGCCGTCTTGGCTTGTGAGGCCTTCAGCGATGTCGGGGCTCGCGAGCTCGCGAGCTTCGCGCGGCGAGCGGACCAGCTCGCGCCGGTCGTGGATGACGGACTCCCTGCGGCGACAGCTGTCATCTCCTCTTGGAACAAGCTCGAGAGCGTGCGACGAAATCTGGAGGGGCTCTTCCGTCAGACGCGGCCCTTCGCGCGCGTGGTCGTCGTGGACAACGCCTCCACGGATGGGACGGCAGAGATGATCCGTGAGGAGTTCCCCGCGGTGCACCTCGTCGAGATGCCGCACTCGCGCTACGGGGCCTGTGAGACCTTCAACGTCGGCTTCGCCCAGGCAGAGACGCCTTGGATCGCGATCTTAGACGACGAC
>PVBE011326718.1_pt1 | contig 24100 bp, 21 predicted proteins | sample 1631181 | NCBI WGS metagenome assembly PVBE01 (sample SAMN08397723, study PRJNA350692) | Marine metagenome, whole genome shotgun sequencing project. | isolation source: water | place: Pacific Ocean | collected 2012-04 | reverse complement strand
CGGCGCAGGTGGCGAAGCTGACGGAACAACTGGGCCGCCAGGTCACGACAGGTTGGAGGGTAAAGCGTCGTTAGTTCCATGCAGAGCGCAGGTCTCATGCCAGGTCGCGACAGGTTGGGGGCAAGCGTCGTTTTGCCCACCAGCACGGCCGCGTGGCACGGCCCGGACGCAGGCTCGCCCAGGAATGGCCATTTTCACCCGAACCCGTGTCCGTCCATAAACCACGGCCAGCACAGGGCCAGTCGCACAAGCCTTGGATTGCCCACGCCCTACATTTCAATCCTAACCGATCGGCATGTGGTTTAGCGTCGCCGCCTGACCAGGATCATCAGCGCCAGCAAGGCCAGGGCCGCCGGGTCCGCCGGGCCGCCACCCGCAGAGCAACCCCCGCCGCCGACGAAGAAGGTCCCGCGGGAGGTGTCCGCCCCCGCGTCGGCCGCCGCCGCGTCCGATGCCGCGTCGGGCGCCTTGGCCTTGTCCGGGCCCGCGTCGGGGGCCGGGGCCACGTCCGGCGCCTGGGTCTTGTCCGGGCTCGAGTCCGGGGGCAGCGCCTTGTCCAGCTGAACATAGGGCGGCTTGTCCGGGGACAGGGCCTTGTCCGGCGGCGCCTGGTCCGGGGGCAGCGCCTTGTCCGGCTGCACGTAGGGCGGCTTGTCCGGCGGCAGCGCCTTGTCCGGCGGCGCCAGGTCCGGCGGCAGGGCCTTGTCCGGCAGGGCCTTGTCCGGCAGCGCCTTGTCCGGCGGCAGGGCCTTGTCCGGCGGCAGCGCCAGATCGGGCGGCGGGCCCGCGTCGGGCGGCGGGGGCAGGTCGTCGTCGTTGGGGTCCAGGGGGTCGTGCTTGGTCTTGAGCACCTCGGAGCCGTCGTCCTCGCCGCCGCCGTCGGTGTCCATCTTGACCGGGCTGGTCTCGCCGGGGTCCACCTTGCCGTTGCCGTTTTTGTCCTCCAGGGCGTTGATCAGGCCGTCGCCGTCGCAGTCCGTGGGGTCAGACGACTTCGGGCAGGGGGAGAAGCAGAGGCTGCCCTTGCACTGGCTCGAGAGGCAGTCGGCGCCCGCCTTGCAGCCCTTGCCCAGATGGCACGGGATGCAGCCGCCGCCGCAGTCCACGTCGGTCTCGCTGCCGTTTTTGATCCCGTCCTTGCAGGTGACGCCGACCTTGTCCGTGGCGGCGCTGCTGAGGTTCACCGGCCCCACGGCGCCGTTCCAGCACATGTGGTCGGCGTTGAGGGTGGTGCCGTTGCTGGAGGTGCCGGCCCACATCCGCATGGCGGTCCAGGTCACGGGGCTCAGGTCGGCCTTGGTGGCGTTGGCCACGTCGGCCATGGGCACCGCCAAGGTGAGGAAGCGGTCCGACGTGCCGCCCAGTGCGCTCTTGTCCCCCGTGGCCCTCACCTCGACGTACACCGGCGCGAAGGTCTGCCCCGACGGACCCGCCTTGTTGTGGGGTCGGCTTGTAGGTCTTGAGCGTGGCCCCGTCCGAGACCCGGATCAGGGTCACCACCTCGGCGATGCCGTTGGCGATGATGAGGTACTCGATGTTGGCGCCGTCGTCGTTGGTGTCCAGGCCCACGCCCCAGCCGAACTGCTCCAGGGGTTTGCTGCCCCCCTTGGTGACCACGGGGTCGGTGTCCAGCCGCAGCCGGAAGTAAGCGTACTTGCCGTCCGAGGCCACGAACATCGCCGGGAAGCTGGCGTTGCCCACGATGTCGCGGGAGTTCTTGCCGCTGTCCCCCACCGCGTCGTTGCTCGGCTTGCCGGCGCAGGTGGTGGCGCTGTACGCCGGGTTGGCGGGGTATGACTTCGGCTGCGCCGCGGCGGCCAGCGGAATAATGAGAACGAAGATGGCGAAGATCCAGCGGAACCCTGACATGGTCGGTGTGCGCTCCGGTTGTTTTCCTGGACCAAATTGTAGCTCATGATGGCCGGCCCGGCGCAAGGCACCTCGCCTGGTACAATAATAACGACCATGCCCCGTCCCCGCACACCACCTCCGACGACGCTGTTGGCCCTCCTCGCCGCGGCGGTGCTGCTCGTGCCCCGCAGCGCGCACCGGCCGCTGCCGGCGCCCGCGGCGGTGGTGGTCAACCCCGGCAACCGCACCGTGGCCGAGGAGTCGCTGCTGTCGCTCAAGATCAGGGTGCGCGGCTTCCACCGTGAGCGGGTGCGCCTGCAGGTCAAGGGACTGCCCCCCGGCGCGCGCTGGGACGAGGCGGCCCGGCGGCTCACCTTCCGCCCTGACTTCATCCAGGGGGGCCGCGCCTGGCGCGTGACGGTGCAGGCCCACCAGGGGCGGCGGCGGGCGCGGACCCGCTTCACCCTGCGGGTGGCCGACACCATCCGACCGCCCTGGCCGGCCGTGGTCTCGGCGGACCGGCGCCGGAGCCACACCCGTCTGCTGCTGCGCCAGACCACCGACACCTACCTCGACAGCCCGGGCTACGCCGGGCGCACCTTCGAGGCGCGGGTCTCGGTGCCGAACCGGGCCTCGGCCGCGCGAAAAAAGCCGGTGCGTCTGTATCTGCACGCCTGGGGCGGGCGGCTGCACAGGGGCGGCAGCGGCGCCCAGTTCGGCGTCTACCCTCACGATCCCCACAAGACCTACTGGTGGGGCTACTCGGATCAGCTGCCCCGGGGCGAGCCCACCAAAGGCAGGGTGCCCAACTACACCCAGCGCCGGGCGCTGCACCTGCTGGAGTGGGTGCTGAGGACCTACCCCGGCGCGGACCCGGAGCGGGTCTACGTCACGGGCAGCTCCATGGGCGGGGCCGGGGCCAAGACCCTCGGCCTGCTGTACGCGCGCCACTTCTGTCTGGCCGAGGCCCTCATGGGTCAGGCCGTGCCGCGCAACCATCGGCCGGCGCGGCGGCGACAGCTGAGCCGGCTGTGGGGCGCGCCGGCGACCAACCTGCCCGACCACACCGGCGCCGGGGTCTGGGACCGCCTGGACCTGACCCGGGCCCTGCGCGACTCGGCCGAGGCCCGGGCACAGTACCTCTTTATCAAGCACGGCAAGGACGACCGCACCATCCACTTCGGCGCGGTGATCCAGCACAGCCCCCTGACCCGCCTCTCCCTCTACCAGGCGCTGCAGCAGCACCACGTCGGGCACTACGCGGTGTGGGACGAGGGGGGCCACGGCCGGCGGCAGCGGGACCCGGTGCTCGGCGCCTGGTGGTGGGACAGCGGCTGGAGCCGCGTGTTCGACAAGCGCAGCTATCTGCGGCGCGACCTGCCGTTCCCCGCCTTTTCCAAGAGCGCCGCCGACGAGGACCCGGGCAGCGGCAGGGGCAACGGCAGCCGGCGGCGGCACCGGGCGTGGGCCTTCGCCGGCAAGATCCGCGTCTCCGGTGACACCGGCTGGGACGGCGACCTGGCCGGGGCGCTCAACCGGTTTTTACGCTGGGACTCGGGCCGCGTCATCGACCGCTGGGACCGCCTGGAGCTGCCCCTGCGGGTACGCGACGGCGCGGGCGTGGGCGCCGCGGCGCCGGGCTACCCCTCCCGGGGAGACCTGTACGCCGGGCCCCTGCCGCTTTACGTCGACGTCACCCCGCGCCGGGCCCGGGCCTTTGTCTGCAAGCCCGGCGAGGCGGTGGCCTGGTCCTTCGGCGGGGCCCGCGGCGTGGCGCTGGCCGACCGCACCGGCGCGGTGACGGTGCCCATGGTGCCGCTGACCACCGCCTGGACCACCCTGGCGCTCACACGCCGGGGGAGGTGATACCATGGGCGCCCGCGTCACAGGATCATCAGCCATGCACCATGCCCTCATGAGGAGCCTCACCCGGGTCGCGCTGCTCGCCGGCCTGCTGTCCGCGTGGGCCTGCGGCGGCGCCGCGGCAAGGGGACCCGCCGCCCCGCCTGTGCCGGGCAAGGCCAGCAAGGTCGACGCTCACCAGACCACGCTGTCCGGCCACGGGGGCGCGGTGCTGGTCTCGCGCTTTTCGCCCACCGGGAACCTGATCCTCACCGCCTCGGAGGACGGCACCGCGCGGCTGTGGATCGCCGCCACCGGCCACAACGTGGCCACGCTGCGGGGCCACCGGCGGGCGGTGACCTGCGCGGCGTTTTCGGCGGACGGCAACACCATCGCCACCGGCTCCGACGATCGCACGGTGCGGCTGTGGCACACCAGCGGCGCGGCCCTGCGCGTGCTGCGCGGGCACGCAAAAGGGGTCACCAGCGTGACGTTCTCCCCCGACGGCGAGCGGGTGCTGAGCACGTCGCTGGACCGCACCGCGCGGCTGTGGCGGCGGCACGACGGCGCGGCCCTGGCCGTGCTTTCCGGCCACGGCGACTTCGTCCAGGGCGCGGCGTTTTCCCCCGACGGCCGCGCCATCGTCACCAGCTCCATGGACGGCACGGCCCGGGTCTGGCGCCTGGACCCGGGCAAGGTGCCCAAAGGCTACCGGCCGCCGCGCCGGCCGGACCGCGAGCGCGGGCCGGTGAACAAGCCCTTCGAAAACGCCACCGGCGTGGCCCCCTGCGACGACTTTCTGGTCAAGTACACCCAGTGCATCCACACCTCCAGCCACTTCACCCCGGCCGTGCGGCAGCAGGTGGAGCGCAGCCTGCACCAGCTGGCCCACTCCTGGCGCCAGACCTCCACCACCCCGTCCGGACGCAAGGCCCTGGCCCAAAGCTGCAGGCAGGCGCTGGCCTCGGTGAAGAAGGCCATGGCGGCCTTCGGCTGCAAGTTCTAGCAGCGCGGGCGCTCGCCCCCGCGTCCATGGCGGGGGACAAGCCCCCGCCCTCCATTGGATCGATCGATCTCAGTTGTACGGATCCGTACACCCGGCGCCGTAGGTGGCGCTGGCCTGGCAGGCGCCGAGGCCGAGTTTTTTGCAGTCGTAGGTCTTCCAGGTGCCGTCGAAGCAGACCTCAAGCGCGTCGCCCTTGCAGCGGTTCATCGCCTCGGTGCACTGGGTGCCGGCGCGCACGCACTCGCCGGCCGAGCACTTGCTCTTCTGCAGCTTGTGCTTGCTGCAGTCGTCGGCGTGCACCCTCCCCTCGACGCAGGTCACGGCGAGGTCGCCCTTGCAGTAGCGGACGAACGACTTGGACTGGCAGGTGTTCTTCTTCTGGTTGCCCACGCAGGCCTTTTTGCTCCAGTGCCAGTCGCAGGCCTTGCCCGTGGCGCTGCAGTCGTGCACCTCGATGATGCCGGTGGTGCAGGCCAGCAGCCAGTTCCCCTTGCAGACGCTCTTGTAGCCGGCGGCGCAGGTGCCCGGCGTGCAGACCGCGGCCCCCGCGTTGTTCACCTTGCAGCCGAGGCCCGCCTGGGCGCAGTCCAGCTGGTAGATGCGGTGGCCGATGAGGTCGCAGCTGACGGCCACGCTCCCCTTGCAGCTGGCCTTGTAGTCCTTGTCGCAGGCCTTGCCCCGGCCGTAGCACTCGGCGATCTTGTCGCAGTCGTCCTTGGCCGCGTTGACGCAGGCGAAGATCTGGTCGTAGATCGGCCCCAGCCCCTGGGTGCGGTAGAGGTTGAAGTAGGCGTCCACGCAGTCGCTCAGTCGGGGGTAGGTCTTGATGCCGCAGGTCCCGGCCCGGATGCAGGCCTGCACCAGCTGCTCGTCGGTCACCGGCGCGGCCCTGGAGTCGGCGCCGGCGTCCTTGGCCTTGGTGGCGCCGGTGTCCACGTCGGTGTCCTCCTCGGCGCAGCCGAGGGTCAGAAGCAGGGAGGTGAGGATGAGCAGGCCGTGACGGTGATGCATGGCCGCAGGATACCCGCTCGCCTCGGAATTGACACTCGCCTACTTGGAGTTATCCACGCGGATCTCGCCGATGAGCGCGCGCATGGTGCCGCGCACGCGAGCGCGCTCCTCGTCGAGGGCCACGTAGCGCGCGGTGAGCTTGCTCAGCTTGGACTCCAGCTTGGACAGGTTGCGGGTCATTCGGCCGCGCAGGGCCGCGTTGCCCTTGACCTTGCGCAGGATGTTCAGGTTGTCGCGGATGCGCTTGACGTCGCCGGTCAGCTCGCGCTTGAGCCGGCTGATGCGCGTGGTCTCGGCGTTGATCTCGCCCAGGCGCTTTTTGGCCTTGAGGACCTTCTCCAGGGTGGGGCGGATGGTGGCCGGCACCTTGCCGCTGCCGAAGTAGAGCTTGAGCACGGTGGTGGCCATGGAGGTGTCCACGCCGTACCAGCGCTTGGTCGGGCTGACGAGCTCCGCGGTGACCTTCTCGGTCTTGCCCGCCGCCACGGTCACCGGCACGTAGCTGGCCGCGGCGGTGGTCACGGTGCCGGTGGGCGGCTTGCGCAGCTTGTAGCCCCGCGGCGCGATGACCTTGACGTAGGCCGTCACCGGCTTTTCGTGGCGGTTGGTCACGGTGAAGGTGCGGCGGTCCACCGACATCACCTCGGAGTAGATCTGTCCGTTCCAGATCTTGAGCAGCTTGACCACCTCGCGGTCCCAGCGGCGGTTGTGGGTCATGGAGACGTTGCCGTCGATGGAGTAGGTGAGGAAGATGGTGGTCCCCTTCTCCATGCGCTCGAGGAAGCCCTCGCCGACGAAGGTGCCCCGGGAGTAGATCGTAACCGGCCCCTTCTCCAGGGTCATGGCGGACTGGTTGGCGAACTTCACCGCGCGGTAGGGGTGGGTGGCGCGGTAGCTGCTGGTCAGCTCGGGCCGGAAGAGCACCACCTGGCCGCCGGGCATGCGGGTGTTGACGATGTTGACCAGGGTGGACGAGGCCGCCGGCACGGTCACCGGGTCCTTGAGCACGTAGCTAAACAGGCTGCCCAGCTTCTCGGCCTTGACGTTGGTCTTGATCTGCTTCTCCAGGATGATGTTCAACGCGCCGGCCTTGAGGTCGACGGGGGAGTCCCCGCCCCGCACCCCTCTCCAGCGCCGCCGCCGCCGCTCCTTCTTCTTCGCCTTGTAGTGGGCGCGCCCGGAGGCCCCGCGGCTGCGAGCGAAGACCCGCTGCAGCCGCTCCTTGGCGCTGTCCTCGGTGGTCATCGGCTCGGAGCGGGGCTTCTTGATGGCGTAGCCCGGCCGCTCCCGGGTGGGGGCCAGGGCGGTGCGCACGCCCCGCGGCGTCAGGTCCACGCGCCGGGTGAAGCGGGGCGAGTGCAGGTCGTAGACGAACGACATCGGCGTGCCCGCCACCAAGGACAGCCCCACCTCTTTCCACGACTCGCCGGACATGTTGTCCACCACGGCCCAGCCCTGCAGCAGCGGCGGCCGGTCGGGGTGCATCACCAGGCGGTAGGCCGGCTTCCAGTTGGGCATCTCCACGATGTAGCTGACCATCAGGTCGTGGGGCTTGTCGCCGGCCAGGCGCACGGCCAGGGTCACCGGCTTCCAGGTGCCCTCGTCCAGCGAGACGTCCAGGCTGCGGTCCAGGCCCACCTCCAGGGCGCGGTCTTGCAGCACCAGCCGCGTGATCTGGTTGACGGGGTAGACCACCAGGTCGCCGGGGCCGGACTTGAGCGTCAGGCGCCAGCCGGTGATCGGCTTGTCGCGGGTCACCTGCAAAAGCCCCTGCTCCACGCCGATGACGCGGCCCTCGGCCTTGCCGCGGCGGCCGTAGACCGTGACCCGCGCGCCGCGGAAGACCCGCAGCACGTCCAGCAAACCCGAGGCGCCGCGCACCTGCCGGGGTAGCTCGGAGAGGATCCTCGCGCCGGTCTTCTCCAGGGGCAGCGAGATGCTCACCGGCCGGCCGGAGCCGCGGTCGATGACGGTCAGCGACTTGAGCAAGTCGTTGATCTGGTTGGGGCGGCAGTGCAGCCGCAGCACGTTTCCGTCCAGCTTGCCCTGGCGCTCGAAGTAACCCACGCCGTTTTGGTAGAGCACCACGCGGCTGATCGGCAGGTCCTCGGAGATGTGTCGCACGCGGCTCGGCTGCCCCTTGCCGAGCAAACACGACGAGCAGAGCAGGGCCAACAGCGCCAGGCACGTTAGTGAGATTCTGTTCATTGGTCTTGTCTCCTCCGTCTCCCGGTTGTCCGTGGACTGTACCATCGTCAGATCCCACCCGGGGCAGAGATATTTGCCGATCCTTGGTGTAAGATACGCGCGCCCACGACGTATACAGCACTGTATGGATTACAGGAGATGAGCATGGGACGTTACCAACCTTGGGTCGTGACGCTGGCGGTCCTGTCCGCCAGCGCTCCGGCCTGGGCCCAGCAGTCCAGCCGCGTGCAGGTGGCCTCCAGCGTGAGCAAGGTGCTGGTCTACAGCACCCAGGCCCGCGTCTACCGCCAGGCCTTCATCAATCTGCGCGGAGCGGCCCAGGAGGTGGCCCTCACCGACCTGCCCGCGGCCGCCCGCCAGGACAGCCTGCGCGTGGAGTCCAAAACGGCCAAGGTGGTGCGGGTGGAGGTGATCCGCGCCCGGGGCCGGCTGCCTCGCCAGGTCAAGGCCAAGGAGCTGGTCCAAAAGATCGAGGCCACCACCGACAAGCTGCTGCTGCTCGGCGACGAGCAGCGCATCCTCCAGAGCGAGCTGTCGTTGATCAACAGCCTCGGACTGCGCCAGCCCCGGCCCGTGGCAGGCCGGCGGGTGACCGAGGGCCTGTTCACCGGCGCCTGGAAGCAGATCCTCGACTGGATGGACAGACGGACCACCGGCATCAACGCCCGCCTGGCCAAGCTGGCCACCGAGCGCCACGCCGTGAACAAGACGCTCTTCGCCCTGCAGGTGGAGGCGCGCAAGCTGGCCCCCACCACGGGCCAGGCGCTGATGCCACGGGTGGTGGCGACCCTCGCCGGACGCCCGGGCAAGCACAAGGTGGTGGTCTCCTACCGCGTGGGCGGCGTGCGCTGGGTCCCCTCCTACGACCTGCGCTACGATCCGGCCACGCGCACGGTGAAGGCCGCCTACTACGCCGTGGTCAACCAGACGTCGGGCGAGGACTGGGACAAGGCGTCCCTGCGCTTTCACACCGGCCAGCCGACCCAGGTGGTGGCCATCCCCGAGCTGCCCACCTAGACCCTGGGCCGCAAGCGCGACTTCACGCCCAAGCCGTCGCCGCGCCATGAGCCGGCCGTGGCCCGCTGGGTGCCGACGGCGCCCCTGGTGACGCCCAACCCGATGCTGGTGCTGCTGGCTCGCCTGGCCCACGGGCCCCGGGGTGGCAAGACCTACAACGCCCGGGGCCACGCCGCCTACGGCCGGGGCGTGACCTCCCGCTCCCGCGGCCGCCGGGCCTACCCGGTCAAGGCCAAGAAGGTGATGCCGATGCCGAAGCCGTCCCCCGCGCCCGAGCCGATGCCCACGGCGGTGGCGGCCAAGGAGCGCGCCGATGACATGGACGACGACGGCGAGGAGAAGGCAGACGCAGCGCCGTCGCGGGACTATGCCCGGTCGCCGTCGGCCCCGCCGCCGCCGGCCAAGCCTACGCTGCGGTTGTCGTTGGCCGGCAAGTCCAGCGGCGGTTACTACAAACGCCGCCGCACCACGCCTGTTGTGACCCTGCCCTGGACCGACGCCGGCTACCGCCCGCCGACCCTGCACCCCGACCTGCCCGCGGCCGCGGCCAAGGGCTACATCTTCACTCTCTACGCTCCGGGCCGTCACTCGGTGGCCTCCAACGGCTCCAGGCGCCGCATCCCCCTGCTGCGCAAGACCCTCAAGGTGGTGCCGACCTACCGCATCGTGCCCGGCCGCAGCAAGCGGGCCTATTTGATGGCCGCGGTGAAGAACACCACCGGCCGCCCCATCCTGCGGGGCCACGCCAACCTCTTCGCCGGCGCCATGTTCAGCGGCCGCAGCTGGCTCAACACCGCCCTGCCCGGCCGCGAGATCAAGCTGCCCCTCGGCGTGGACGACGCGATCAAGGTGGAGCGCCACCTGCGCCAAAAGACCCTGGTCAAGGGGGTCTTCTTCAAGGACGACGTCACCCGCTACACGGTGCAGATCCAGGTGGCAAATCACCACCGGCAGGCCGTGCAGGTGGAGGTCCACGACCAGCTGCCCGTGGTGCCCAAGTGGGCCAAGAAGCTGGAGGTCAAGGAGGTCACCCTGCCCGGGGGCATGACCCGGGACAAGAAGACCGGCCAGGTGACCTGGAAGGGCACGATCAAGGGATCGGCGGTCAAGAAGCTGTCCTTCTCCTTCAACATCGTTCGTCCCAAGGATTGGGAGATGAGGCAGCACGGTGGTTGAGATGAGGACGACAAAGACCATGAAGACGAACACGTTTATCAACCGCACCCAGGCCCTGGCCGCCCTCTGCCTGCTGCTCGCCGCGTCAGAGGCCCGGGCCGCCAGCATGGACTCGGTGGTGGTCTACCGCGACCGGGCCCAGGTGACCCGCAGCCTGGCCGCGGACTGCGCCGCCGGCGAGGTGCACTTTTCGGGCTTGCCCTCCACCCTGGACCCCAAGACCCTCTGGGGGTCGCTGTCCGGGGGCGCCGGCACGGTGGTGGGGCTGACCCACACCGAGGAGGTCAGCGGACCGCGCCCCGAGGCCAAGAAGCTGCAGCAGCAGATCCGCGCCCTGGACGTCCAGCTGGTGGCCCTGGTCCGCCAGCGCAGCGCAGCCGCGGCCATCGCGCGCAAGCTGCAGAGCTTCCGCACCCACCTGACCCGGGTCTGGGGGCACCAGTCGACGGTTGCCCGGGCGCCCACCCGCGGCTGGGACCAGGCCCTGGATCTTTTGCGCCAGCGGGCCATGGTCGCCAACAAGCGCCAGCGCGAGGCCCTGGTCAAGGAGCGCGGGCTGCGGCGACAGCGCCAGGAGCTGTCCAACAAGCTGACCCTGATCCAGCGCAAGTCGCGCCGCACGACCTACCGCGTCACCGCCATGCTCAAGTGCGCGGGCCGGCGCACCGTGCACCTCTCCTATGTTGTGCCGGGCGCCACCTGGCGCGTGTCCTACCAGTTCCGCGCCGACCCCCGGCGCCGCAAGGTGACCCTGGTGGCCCAGGCCGTGGTGCAGCAGGGCACGGGCGAGGACTGGCGCAATGTAAAGCTGTCCGTGTCCACGGCCAACCTGCAGCGCAAGAACATCCCGCCCAGGGTGCAGCGCATGAACATCTCCACCCAGAAGCCGACGGACACGCGCAAGATCCTCACGAGACGTTTCGAGCACCGCCGCAAGCTGACCACCGGCAAGGTAACGGCCGCGGCGCAGCGCGGGCCCCGCACCCAGCCCCAGGGGCTGGCCATGAGCCTGCGCGCCGCGCGCAAGGTCACCGTGCCCAGCGACGGCCGCCGGGTGGTGGTGGAGCTGACCCGCCGCACCGTGGCCGGCGACTACACCCTGGAGACGGTGCCCAAGCTCTACCCCTACGTCTATAGCAAGGCCGCGATCAAGAACCCCTTCGCCTTCACCATGCTCCCCGGGCCGGTGGAGATCTACAACGGCAACGCCTTCGTCGGCCGGGCCCAGCTCAAGCAGCGGGCCACGGGGGAGCCCTTCGCCTTCTCCCTCGGCGTCAACAACAAGATGCAGGTGCGGCGCTACGTCAAGGTGGAGAAGATGGAGAAGCCCGGCGCCCTCGGCTCGGAGAAGAAGCTGCGCCACCGCTACGTGCTGCAGCTGGGCAACTGGACCCGCCGGACCCAGACCCTGCGGGTGCTGGAGAACGTGCCGGTGTCCCAGAACAAGGTGATCAAGGTCTCGCTGTCTCGGGACAGCACAAAGCCCAGCGCCTGGAACAAGACCGACGGCCAGCTCACCTGGGTGCTCAAGATCTCGCCGCGCAGCAAGAAGAACGTCGTGCTGGACTACACGATCAAGGTGCCCAAGGACTACGTCGTCCACGGGTACTAAGGAGCTTTTAGCTTTTAGCTTTTAGCTTTTAGCATTTCTTGTCGTCCATCCCGGTCGCTCGGGGGTCTGTATAAACGAGCGAGCGGACGATGACGGCAGAGGAATCCATCTTGGGCGACCTGGACGCAGCGCGGGCGGCGACCCCGGACGACCTGGCGGCGGCCTACCAGGCCTGCCGGGACCGGGGCCACGCCATGGCCCTGCAGATCACGGGGGACGCCGAGGAGGCGGCCGACCTGGTGCAGGAGGCCTACCTGCGCGCCCGCCGCAGCCTGGACGGCTATCGGGGGGACTGCCCCCTGGAGAGCTGGCTGCTGCGGGTGGTGGTCAACCTCTCGCTCAAGCATGTGCGCCGGCTGCAGGTGCGGCGGCGGCTGCGCTACCTGGTGCCGATCTGGCCCGAGCCCCGACGCCCGGCCGACTGGCTGGTGGGGTGCGATGAGCAGCTGCGCCAGCTGGCCGGCGCCCTGGAGCGGCTGCCCGCCAAACAGCGCGCGGCCTTTGTGCTGCGCCACGCCCACGGCCTGCCCGTGGCCGAGGTGGCCCGGCTGATGGACGTGTCGGCCTCCACGGTCAAGACCCACCTGCTGCGGGCCACCGAGCGCCTGCGCCGGCGAGTGAAGGAGTAAGCGATGAAGGACAGCGAGACCTGCCGCCAGGTGCGGCTGGAGCTGGCCGCGGAGCCGTCGTCTTGGGACGAGGCCACGGCCGGGCACCTTGGAGAGTGTGAGGACTGCGCGGCCTTCGCCCGGGACGCGGCCCGCCTGGGGGCGCTGGCCGGGGCCCTGCCGAGTCCGCCGCTGCCCGCCCGGGCGCGGGCTCGAGCGCCGGCCCCCCCGACCAGGGCTCGCTGGTTGCTGGTGCCGGCGGCGCTGGCGGCGCTGGCGGCGCTGTGGGTCCTGTCCCGGCCCGCCCCGTCGCCGTCGCCGGTGGCCCTGGCGGCCCGGGACGCCGCGCCCGCGCCCACGGCGCCCGGGCCGGTGGACCTCCTGGGCCAGATGGACGAGGCCCACGCGGTGTGGGCTGGCACCCGCCCCCCCTGGGGTGCCGGGGCCAGCGCCGTGCAGGGCCTCGACCCGGTGAGCGACATCTTTTCCTCGGGGCTGCTGACCGAGGCCATCGGCACGGTGGGCGAGCCCCAAACGAGCAATGACTGACATGGAGGAGACCATGAAGCGCAAGAGCATCCTCGCCCTGGCGGCCCTGTTGGCCGCTCTCTGGACCACCCCCGCGGCGGCCCAGCCCCGCCCGCCCAGGCCCCCGGGGCCGCCCCCCGGCCCGCCCGGTGGTCCGCCCCTGGCCGGCCCGGTGCTGGCGGTGGTGGCCAAGAAGGTGGGCCTGTCCGCGGTCCAGGTGAAAAAGATCAAGAAGCTGTCCTACGGCACCCGGCGCCGCGCGATAAAGCTCCACTCCCAGCTGGCCATGGCCCGGCTCAACCTGCGCGAGGCCATGGAGGCGGACAAGGTCCCCGCAGAGACCAAGGTCATCGGCCTGGTGGAGCGGCTGGGCAAGCTGGAGACCCAGCTAAAGAAGAACCACGTGCTGATGCTGCTCCGCCTGCGCAAGATCGTCACGCCGGCTCAGTGGCGCAAGATGGAGCTGCTCCACGCCGCGAGGAAGATGAAGATGCGAGGGAGGGGGAAGTAGGGGTCGGGCCGCGGTGGGTGCGCGGACTGTGGTGCGGGATGGGCTGGTGAGGAGATGAGGGGATGAGGGGGTGAGGGGACGTTGCTCGGGCAATGGCCGGTGTGCGGACCGTGGTTTGGGATGGATTCGAGATCGTAGGACCGTCCCCGAAAAGCGCAAGATCGTAGGACCGTCCCCGAATAGCCCCATCATGCGGCACTACCGGGAAAGTCGGGGAGCCTGCTGCTGTGGCAGCGCCGCTTACTTTTTATTCGGGTCCTGCGGGGGGAAGGCGGGGGCGCCCTGGACGGTCTTTTGGAACTCGTCCGCGGGGAAGTGGGGCTGGGGGTGCTGGTAGGCTGCCTGCTGCGCCTGCTCCTGCTGACCGTACTGCTGCTGCTGGCCGTAGGCCTGCTGGCCGTACTGCTGGTCCGGCTGGGCAGCGTCGGGGGCGGCGGCGGGCTGCTGTACCGGTGCGGCGGCGGGCGGTTGCGCCGGGGCGGCAGCGGGCTGCTGCGCCGGTGCGGCGGCGGGCTGCTGGCCGTAGGCCTGCTGGTCCGGCTGCTGATAGGGCTGCTGGTAGGGCTGGCCCGGCTGGTGGACAGCCTGGTCCACGGCGTTTGCCGTCACCTGGGCCTGGGCCCCCACGGCGTTGCCCGCCTGCATGGCGCCAGCGTTGGCGGCGTTGCCCACGTCGGCGGCCGCGCCCTTCATGTCGGCGGCAGCGGCCGAGGGATTGGCGGCCATGTTCTTGGCCCCCTCGAAGAGGTTCTTCAGGGCGGCGCCCAGCTCGGAGAAGCCCTTGTCAGCGCACAGCAGCACCACGCCGAAGACCATGCCCAGATAGAAGACGAGCTCCAGCAGGTTCATCAGAATGGGGATGATGATGGTCCCAACCAGCGGGATCTTGTAGAGGAAGATGATCCCCAGCGTGTGGAGGATCTTGACCACGAGGTTAGCCGCGAAGCCGAGAGCGATGAGCTTTGCCCCGGGTTTCTGCTTCATGGCCAGAAAACCTGCCAACAGCCCGATGATGCTGAGCAAGAGACCGAGTCCACCGGAGATGAAAGCCATTGTCTTTATCCTTTTTGAGTTGCCTGTGAAAAACGAAACAGTTGATCGATGGTAATTCGTGCACCTTTTCGATGGTTTGTCAATGTGCCCGGCCATTTCGATAATCGTTCACCCGGGCAGCGATCAGTGGCCAGACCCCTGGCCGGCAGGCAGATGGGACTCTGAAACGTGACGCAATAACAGACGGTTGCCGCGCCGGCCACCGTGGCCCAACTCTTGCTTTCCTCAAAGACCAGGACATTTGCAATCAGAGGACCCCATGGGAGCAAGAGCGTTGGTAAAGATATGGATGGCTGGTCGCGGTGGCGGCCGGCCTGCTGCTGTCGTCGCTGGCCGAGGCGCGGTCCAGCTACCGGCCGGTCACCGGCCGCGGCCTGAGCAAGGTGGGGCACTGGAAGGTGCGGCCCACGCCCACGGCGCCCAAGATCCGGGTCCGCGACCTGGCCCGCCTCGGCGTTGACGTCTACGCCCGCAAGGTGCGCCTGCGCAGCGGCCGCGACAAGGGCAAGGTGTGGACCAAGTTCTCCTTCAAACCGAACAAGAGCTTCAACGCCGCGAGCGCGGCCAAGCTGGGGCTGATCTCCTACACACGCTCGGGCAAGACCGGTCTGCGCTACACCAACCCGGCGCCCACCAAGGGCAAGGCCCGGCCCGAGCTCTACCCGCGCAAGCGGCGCTCCATGGGCGGCTCCTTCACCCCGGGCCCGGGCCGCAAGCGGGTCAAGGTGGCCTTCTTCGACGCGGACAGCACCCTGCGCGTGTCCAAAAGCGGCTCCCCCAGCGCCGACTCGGCCCACGACCTGGTGATCCTGCCCATGGTGGCCAAGAAGCTCAAGGCCCTGGCCGCCAAGGGCTACCTCATCGCCATCGTCTCCAACCAGGCCGGCGTCAACGACGGTTACATCACCAAATCCATCGCCAACAGCGGCCTGCGCAACATGTGCCGCCAGCTGAGCAAGGCCGGCGTGACGGTGAACTACTACGACTTCGCGGCCCGCTACGACGGCAACCGCAAGCCGAAGCCGGGCATGGGCACCCGCCTGGCCAAGCAGGTGCGGTCCAAGTACGGCCGCCAGATCGACTGGAAGTCCTCGATCATGGTGGGGGACTCGGCATACAAGAGGGGCAAGGACATCCAGCCCAACGGCCGCACCGGCGAGGACTTCTCCAACTCGGACCGCCGCTTCGCCGACTCCCTGCGCAAGCGGGTGCGCTCCCCCAAGGGGCTAAAGTTTCAGCACCCCCGCGACCACTTCGGCTGGGCCCAAAAGGGCGTGCGCAACTTCCGCACCCTGGCCGAGGTCAACGCCTTTTTGGCCAACCAGCAGTAGCGGCGCCCCCGCCCTACAGCCACTCCGTCTCGTAGCTGTCGGTCCTCGGCACCATGCAGAGGAACCGCACCGGCACGTCGCCGCGGTTTTCGTAGGCGTGGCCCACCTTGGCCGGGATGTAGACGCAGTCCCCGGCCTTGACCGTGCGCGGCTCGCCGTCGAGGGTGAGCACCATCTCCCCCTCCAGCATCACCTGCTGGTGCTCGATCTCCCCGTGGCGGTGGGCCGGGATGCGCCCCCCCGGCTCGATGGTGAAGCGCCGCGTATAGAAGTTCGGCATCTGGTCGTCCGGGCCGAGCAGCACCTGGATCGTGGCGCCGGAGCAGCCCTCCACCTCGGCGGCGTGTACGTCCTTGATGGCTCTGGTGATCGGTGTCTCTTTCATCTGCTATACAACTCCTGTCGGAATCATATATTGTCCCCCGCGCCGAGACCATGACCAGCCCCAGCAAAAATGGCCCGAGCCACGCCGCCGAAAAGGTCCGGCTGCCCACGTGCTTCGGCCCCCAGGCCGTGCTGCTGGTGGGCAACCTCAAGGTGGGCAAGAGCTCGCTGTTCTCCATGCTCACCGGCGGGCGGGAGCACCTGGTCAGCTACCCCGGCTCGGACATGGAGCTGTCCTGGGGCAACAGCGGCGTCCGCACGATCATCGACACCCCGGGCATCTACTCGCTGCAGGACCACTCCGAGGACGCCGGCGTCATCCGCCGCCTGTTGCTGGAGGAGGGCGTGGGCGCGGCGCTGCTGGTGCTGGACGCCAAGAACCTGCGCCGCGGCCTGACCCTGGCCCTGCAGCTGGCCGAGCTGGAGGTGCCCCTGGTGGTGGCGCTGAACATGAGCGACGAGGCCCGCCAGCGGGGGGTCCACGTCGACGCCGACGCCCTGGCGCTGCTGCTCGGCGCGCCGGTGGTGTCCACGGTGGCCAACGAGGGGCGAGGCGTGGGCCAGCTGCGCCGCGCCCTGGCCGACGCCGCGCCGGCCAGCCTCGACTACCAGTACCCGGCGTCGCAGCAGGGGCGGCTGGAGCAGCTGCGCGAGCTGCTGGGCGACACCGACGGCGCCCGCGGCCTGGCCTACCTGCTGCTGGCCGACACCATCGAGGCCCGGGAGGTGGCGGCCGCCCGGGTGCCGGCCAACGCCGACGCGCTGCTGGCGCTGGCCACCCCAAAGCGAAACGCCGATCCGTCGCCGAACATCGCCCTGACCGAGGCCGAGCAGGTGCAGGCCGACGCCCTGGCCCGCGGAGTCAGCACCCTGCGCCAGGCGCCCCGGGCGGTGTGGATGGACCGCCTCTCGGTCTGGACCCGCGAGCCCATGACCGGCGTGCCCATCGCCCTGGCCGTGCTGGCGGTGGCCTACCTCTTCATCGGCTACGTCGGGGCCACCGTGCTGGTGGATCTGCTGGAGGGCAAGCTCTTCGGCGAGCTGCTGCTGCCAGCCCTGGACCGCTGGGTGGCGCTGATCCCCTGGGCCTGGGTGCGGGATCTGCTCACCGGCGAGTTCGGCCTGATCTCCGTGGGCGTGGTGCTGTCGGTGGGCATCGTCACGCCGGTGCTGGCCACCTTCTTCTTCGCCTTCGCCGTGCTGGAGGACTCCGGCTACCTGCCGCGGCTGTCGCTGTTGATGGACCGCATGCTGCGGGTCATCGGCCTCAACGGCAAGGGGGTGCTGCCCCTGCTGATGGGCTTCTCCTGCATCACCATGGCCGTGCTGACCACCCGCATGCTCGACACGCGCAAGCAGCGGATCATCGCCACGCTGCTGCTGGTGCTGACCTTCCCCTGCGCGCCGCTGCTGTCGGTGATGCTGGTCATGCTCGGCCGCCTCTCCTGGCCGGCCACCCTGGTGGTCTTCGCCGTGCTCGGCCTGCAGCTGGTGCTGGTGGGCTACCTCTCCAAGGTGATGCTGCCGGGCCGCCGCAGCGACTTCATCATGGAGCTGCCGCCCCTGCGCGCGCCGAGCCTGCGCAACGTGCTGTTCAAGTCGGGGCACCGGCTGCTGTGGTTTCTGCGAGAGGCCATCCCCTACTTCATCCTCGGCACCTTCGGCCTGTTTTTGCTGGAGCAGGCGGGGATGCTCACCGGGTTCCGCGAGGCGCTGCGGCCGGTGGCGGAGAGCCTGCTCGGGCTCCCCTCCCAGAGCGCCGACGTCTTTTTGTTGACCATCCTGCGCCGAGAGGCAGGCGCCGCGCTGCTGGCCAAGCAGGCCGCCGCCGGCCTCTACGACGGCGTGCAGGTGGTCGTTACCATCATCGTGATGACGCTGATGATCCCTTGCTTCAACACCGTACTGATCATGTACAAGGAGCGCGGCGCGCTCACCGCCAGCCTGATGCTGGCCTTCGTGATCGTGTACTCTCTGGTTGTGGGAGGTATCGTCAACGCCGTTTGCCAGGCCGTGGGAGCGCAGTTTTGAAAGAGCAAAAAGAGACCGTCACCGACGAGGTCGTCGACGAGCTGCTGGAGGCGATCTGGACCTGCCGTGAGAACGGCGACACCACCGTGGCCGCGGTGACCGAGGCGGCCCACACCGACGTGGCGCCCGAGGCCCTGGAGCTGCTGGCGTCCCGGGGGCTGGTGCGGCACGAGGGCGAGGACCTGCTGCTCACCGACGACGGCGAGCGCGCCGCGGCCGAGCTGATCCGCCGCCACCGCCTGGCCGAGCATCTGCTGGTCAGCGGCCTCGGCATGAGCCCGGAGCAGACCGAGGAGCTGGCCTGCGCCTTCGAGCACAACGCCCTGCCCGAGGTGGTGGACAGCATCTGCGCCCTGCTGGGCCACCCCACCGAGTGCCCCCACGGCAAGCCGATCCCTCCCTGCCCTACCTGCAAGCAGGACGAGGCGAAGCAGCCGGCGCCGCTGCACCCCCTGACCGAGGTGCAGGCCGGCCAGTGGGTCAAGGTGGTGGTGCTCTCGACCCAGGACCACGACCGCCTGCACCAGCTGCTCTCCATGGGCATCTCACCCGGCACCCGCCTGCGCGTACACCAGCGCACGCCGGTGTTCGTGGTGCAGGTGCATGAGAGCGAGTTCGCCATGGACGGCGATGTGGCCCGCGACATCCGCGTGCGCGCCGAGGGCTAACCTCAAACCACATTTCGCGATATAAGAGGCGCCATGTTCAGCTACATCGATCCCACCGTCTACAAGCTGCTTTCGGACCAGGGCAAGATCGTCACCATCGGCGAGGACGGCCTGCCCACGGACGACGGCCTCCGCCCGGGCACCGAGCGCATCCACCTGCTGGGGCCGATCCCGCTGCCCCGGGTGGTGGACGGGGTGGAGCGCACCTTCCGCTGGTACCCCTTCGTGCGCCGGACCCAGCACGATCAGGTGCTCGAGATCGCCCGCCGCCTGCGCGAGGAGCAGGACCTGCAGGGGATCTGGGAGCTGCTCACGGCCCAGATGACGGTGAACTCCATCCTGATCTACGGCGGCTTCGAGCAGTCGGACCAGCCGCTGATCCGCGTGCACTCCTGCTGCATCACCGGCGAGACCTTCGGCTCCATGCGCTGCGAGTGCGGGCCCCAGCTGGAGGAGGCCTTCCGCCGCATCGTGGCCGAGGGCTCCGGCGCCGTCGTCTACATGTCCAGCCACGAAGGTCGCGGCATCGGCCTGTGGGCCAAGGGCATCACCTACATCCTCCAGGACATGGGCCGCGACACCTACCGCGCCAACCGCGAGCTGAACCTGCCCGAGGACTCCCGCGACTTCCGCGACGCGGCCTACGTGCTGCTGCACTTCCTCCGCCCGCCGCCCAAGGTGCGCCTGCTGTCCAATAATCCGCTCAAGCGCCAGGATCTGCTGGACCACGGCATCGCCATCGGCGACGTCGAGCGCCTGGTGGTGGGCCTGTCGGACCACAACATCCGCTACATGCACGCCAAGGCGGAGCACGGCCACAGCCTGGGGCAGCTGCCCGGCGCGGACGCTGACGAGGGCGCGGAGGGCGGCGAGGAGTAGCCCTCTCACAGCGGGCGCCGCAGGACGACTGATTGCGGCATCGCAGCGTCCTTTTTCTCGCCAGCGGAGGATGGTAGCCTTCCGGGTGATGACACGACATTCCCAGCCACTGATTGCAGTATCTGTCCTTGTTGTTGTTTCAGTCGTTTTCAGCGCCTGCGGCCCCGCGGCGCCGCCCCCCGTGGGCCCCGAGGCGCGGCCCTTTGCGCCAGCCGCGGCGGCGGCGCCGCCGGTGCCAACCAGCGGCACCCTGGCCGAACAGCGCAACGGCTACCTGGCCGCGGTGTACGCGGCGCTGCGTCCCCGGTGGGACCAGGTGCGCGACAAGGCCACGGCCATGCTGCCGCCGGACCACCCGGCCAACCAGCTGTCCCGGGCCACGGGGCTGTCGGCGCGGCTGGACCGCCGGGGTAAGATCCTCAGCGTGGCGGTGGTCAAGGGCTCGGGCCACGACCCCTTCGACGCGTCGGCCAAGGCCGCCCTGGAGCACCTCCGCCAAATGCCCGGCCTGCCGCCGCTGCTGCGCAAGGGCCACGTCGAGCTGCGCTGGACGCTCTATCGCGACGCCCGCAGCTGCGCGGTGCAGCACGCCAGCCTGGTGTTGCACCCGCTGACCGAGGAGGAGGCCTTCGGCGACGCCCTGCAGCAGGGCGCCATGGACACGGCCCACGACATCCTCTCCCGGTCCGCCGCGCGGCCGAGGCTGATGGAGCTGTTGGCCCGCGCAGCCCTGGCGGCCAGGGGTGACGCCCTGGCCAGGGAGCGGGCGCTGGCGGTGGCGCCCCGGGCGCTGCTGGTGAGCCTGCTGCCGCGGGAGTCGGGCAAGGCTGCCTGGCATGGCGTGGTGGGGCACCTGGCCCTGCGCAAGGACGGCGCCGCGCTGACGGCCGAGCTGAAGCGCGTGGCCTCCGAGGCCCACAGCACGGGTAAGGTCCGGCGCGTGTCGGCCCTGGTGGCGGCCCTGGAGCGCGCGGCCGCCCGGGCCCCGGACGAGGCGATGGCCGTGCTGATGAAGGACAAAAACGAGGCCCTGGTCATGGTCGCGGCGCCGGCTGTACGTAACCCCGCGCTGCTGGACCGGGCCATGATCCGCCTGGCCAAAAAGTCAGCCCTGGCCGGGACCCTGGCCATCTACCGGCTGGCCCTGGGCGCGTCGCCCGCGGCGTCACGGGTCCTGGACGCGGCCTGGCAGAACAGCAAGGCCCGCCTCCGCCTGCTGGACGCCGCGCGCCGCCGCCCCTCGGCCGCGCTGACGGCCAGGGTGGAGGCGTTGGTGCGCAGCACCGCCAACCCACCGGCGGTGCGAGTCCGGGCGATCCAGGTGCTCTCCGGGCTCAAGGGGCAGATCTCCCCCTTCTACGTGGCCCTGCTCTCCAAGCGAGAGGACGTACGGCTGGCGGCCATCGAGGCCCTGGGCACGCGCAAGGAGAGCGCGACCAGTATCAGCTACCGCCTGTCGGTGGTGGCCAAGTGGGGCGGCAAGGTGGGCGCGGCCGCGGTGCGCACCGTGGCCCGCTTCGGCGACAAGCGCTTCCTCGGCAGTACGGCCTACCTGCTCAAGGCCCAGCCGCGCCAGCACCAGCCCTCGGTGGTCCAGGAGATGTGGCGCTTCGGCCCGCCCGCGGTGCTGTTCCTCAAGGGCAAGCTGGCAGCCAAGGACCCGGCCATGCAGGCGGCCGCGGCGGCGTCCCTGGCCCGCATCGAGGGGGCGGCGGCCCAAAAGGTCCTGGCCGAGTACCGCAAGACCCACCCCGCGCCGGTGAAGAAGGCCAGGCCCGAGAGCAAGCTGGCGCGGCTGCTGGCGCGGGTCATCGCGCTGCAGCAGGCGCCGGCGGGGAAGAAGTGAGGGGGTGAGGAGGTGGGGTGAGGAGGTGAGGAGGTGAGGGGGTGAGGGAGTGTAGGGGTGAGGAGGTGAGGGGGTGAGGGGTGAGGAAGGGCAGGGGCAAGGGCAGGGGCGAGGGCTGGGGCTGGGCAGGGGCTGGGGCAGGGGTTACTTGAAGCGGTACTTCCTCGGGTTGAACGCCCCGTCGGGCAGCTTCGGGTTGATCTCCAGGGTCTTGACCCTCGAGACCACCCGGGCGCCGCCCACGGTGATGGTGTTGGTGTGGGCCATGCGGGTGCCGCCCACCACCTTGAAGTCGGAGTGGACCACGGTCATCGGTCCCGACCGGCTGGCGTGGCGGTAGGCCAGAAGCTCCCCGTTGTCCCGGGCCACGAAGAGGTTCACCGCGTTGCCACCGGTCATGACCTCCACCTGGTCCACCAGGCTCTCGCCGACCCGGGTCTCGCCCTTGTAGGTCAGCTTGGCCTTGGGCTCCGACGCGGCCACCAGGGCCCGCAGGGGATCGCAGCTGAGGGTGCGCCGCAGGTCGGCCATGGTGATGGCGTCCAGGGGCGTGGACTCGTTGTTGGACACCAGCACGTGCCCCGTTTCACCGTCCACCACCGTGACCCGGATTACCTTGCCCTTGGAGTAGATCTCCAGCAGCAGCTTGTCCGGAAACTGCAGGGTCACGCGGCGGGTGTTCTCGCTTCCCGGCATCCCCTCCACCTCGTGGGTCGCCCGGGCGGTCTTGATGGAGCGCAGCAGCTCCAGGCCGCCTCGACGCTTCACCGCGCTGGCGATGATCTCCTTGGCGTCTCGCTTGGTCTTCAGCTCGGCGGGCAGGATCCGGCCCGAGTGCCGGTCGGCGGGCGCGGGCTTTTGGGAGCTCGCGGCGGGCGTCTTCGCCTGCTTCTCGGGCGGCCGGAGCTTGGCCGCGGGCTGCTGTTGGGCGGGGGCCTTCTGTTTGCATCCTCCGCAGAGGGCCAGGGCCAGGGTTATCCAAAACAGCTTCTTCAAGGTGCTCCTCCTGATAAGTCCAGAGGGGAACTGTACCTTGAATCCCCTACTCGCGCACCGGGCGCAGTGAGAGGCACGCCGCGGAGGACGGCAGCCTTTGCGGCCCGCCGCCCAGGCGCGCGCGCTTCAGCCCGGCGCCCACCACCAGGCAGACGTGGGCCGGCTGATCTCCGGTGACGCCGAAGGCGCCGGCCAGCGGCTCGCGGTTGCCGCAGAGCAGCGACCCGCCCGGCGTGAAGGGGAAGGCGGCTTTTCCGCCCTGGTAGACCACAACGTCCCAGCCCAGGGTCTGGCCCGGCGGGCAGGTGACCTCCACCTTGAAGCGGTCCCCCGGAGCGAAGGTGCGCGGGGCGTCGGTGGTGGCCGCGCCGCGGCGGCGCACCAGGGTCAGGGCCAGGTCCCCGCCCTTGATCGCCACCCGACGGGGCGGCAGGTCCACGGCGGGGTCCTCGGGCAGCAGCACCGCCAGCAGCACCGCCAGCAGCACCGCCACGGCCGGGGCCAGGCTCCACCGCAGCCAGCGCCACCAGGGCCGCTGCTCGGGCGCGGGCTCGGGCGCGGGCTTGGCCGCGGGCTCGATCCCCGGCAGGGCGGGCAGCGCCACGGCGTCGGCCTGGATCGTGTCGAGGCACCCCTGGCAGGCCTCGCACTGCGCCAGGTGTTGGTCAACGGCGCGCAGCTGCTCGCCGGGCAGCTCGCCGAGGGCGTAGAGCTCCAGGTCGAGCCAGGAGACAGGCTCGCTGACGCAGGCGGCGTGGTCGTGGTCGTGCTGGCTCATGCCTCACCTCTCCCGGCGGCCAGCAGCGCGATCTCGGCGCGGATGCGCTTGAGCCTCTTTTCCACGGTCTTGCGGCTGGTGCCCACCAGCTCACCGATCTGCCGTGTGGTCATCTCGTCGAAGTAGCGGAAGACCAGCACCTCCGCGTGGCCCTCGTCCAGCTTGCGCGACAGCTTCATCAAAAGGTCCAGGCCGATGACCTGCTCGTCGCAGGCCAGGCGCACCGGCCCCCGCAGCTTGACGTCGTGTTGCTCCAGCAGCCGCCGCCGGTTGGCCCCGTACTTCATGTGGTTGATGCACCGGTTGGTCACCGCCCGATAGAGGTACGGCAGGTCCACGTCGGTGGTGCCGCGTTTGAGCAGATCTACGAACAGTCCCTGCACGATGTCCTCCGAGTCGTGACGGTTCTGCAGCATGCGCTGGCACTTGCGCAGCAGCGCCGGGCCGTATCGCTGGTATGCCTCCATGGGCCGCCGTGCCTCTCACCTGGGTAGACATCCTGGCCCAGGAACCGGGGAACCCCGAAATGAAAAAAACATCCCTTTCTTCCGTGCAAGGACGGTTCCACGCGCGATCCCGGGGTACGTACCCGGGGATGGACTCCGCTTACCCACATGATGTCGAACGGTTACCGGAGTGCGCTGGTGGCGTCGGGGTATCGGCGGGTGCCGGGAGGCTGACAGGTGTTCAATGGTGGACAGCGCCACTGTTTTGGGGGCGCCCGGAACAGTGGGGGCAGTGGGGGCAGTGTGGGGCAGTGGGGG
>PVBE011508593.1_pt1 | contig 24103 bp, 19 predicted proteins | sample 1631181 | NCBI WGS metagenome assembly PVBE01 (sample SAMN08397723, study PRJNA350692) | Marine metagenome, whole genome shotgun sequencing project. | isolation source: water | place: Pacific Ocean | collected 2012-04 | reverse complement strand
TGCCTCGCTGTGAGGTGGCCGGGCGGATGCAGCTGGGCGGAACACTGATGAACCCGCGAGTGGAAGTGAGCGCGGGCCTCTTCGTGGCGGGGGGAGATCCCCAGGAGTGGTTCCGGATGGACGCGGATCTGCTGCTGGAGGAGGGAGAGCTCACCCTGAAGGCCAACGGCTACGACCGCGGCACTCGCCTTCTCACCGTGGATGGAGGTGCGAGCACGAAGGTGGAGATCCTTACCGGCTGGCTCTTCGAGGATGGAGCCGAGCCGGACATGGCCCGGGTGCAGACCTGGATGCCGAACTTCGAGCTACGCATCGTGCCCCTCTTCATTCCCGTGGAGAAGCTCGGCTACTTCGTGAAGATGCCGCCGGACCTGGAGGGCAAGGTCAGCGGCGCCGTTCGCATTTCCGGAAACCCCGAGCGGCCCGAGTTCGGCGGAGGCATACAGCTGACCGAGGCCTCGGTCGGAGACGTGACGATCGCTCCGGCGGTCGTGGGTCTGTCGCCGGCGGAGGGTGGCTACAGCATCTTCGGCACCTTCGGCTTCTCTGACCAGGAAGGCGGGTTGCCCGCGATGCTGTCTCTTCGCGGCACGGTGCCCTTCGTACTGGATCTCGGAGACTTCGACCTGAACCGGGAGATGGCACGGGAGGGCCTGGTGCTCAGTGTCGAGGGAGACGGGATCCCGGTGGCGATGGCGCGTCTCGTGGACCCCGCGATCACCGATGCCAGCGGGCTGATCCACATCGACGGAGGGGTCGCAGGCAGCCTGGCGGCACCCTGGCCGAATCTCAAGATCGACATGGTGGACGGCGCCTTTACCTACGAGGAACTCGAGGTCCGTTTTCCGCACGTTCACCTGGACAGCACCCTGGTGGGCAACGAGTGGCGCCTTCAGAGCCTGCGCATGGACTCCGAGCCCACCCAGGCCAGCGCTTTTGCCCGCCTGGGAGGCGGGATCGTGGATTCGGCGACGGGGGGCTTGATCGAGGGCCTCAATGCCGTCTTCAACGATGTGGAACCGCTGCCTTGCGCGAAGACCTTCGGCTTGGAACCGAAGGAGATCTTCGTGCACGGCACGACGCAGATCCGAGGTTTCGAGCTGGGCAGGGTGAACCTGGACGTGTGCACTCGAACGGCCTGGGTGTCCGCGACCGAGGAGATCACCCTGGCGGTGGGAACGGACCTGAAGATGCGAGGACGGTGGCCGGAGCTGCAGGTCACCGGGCGCTCCAAGGTCGCACGAGGGGACATGGACTTTGACGAGAGCTTCTTCGTCGACGAGGGAACGCTCAGAGTGGACCCCAACCTGACGATCCTGCGCACGGACGTGGACGAGACCCTGGCCAGGAGTGCCCAGAGCCCTGACTTCTGGTGGCCGTGGGACATGCACGTGGAGGTGGACCTGAATCGGGCCTCGCAGCTCAGCGCAGTGTTCCCCCTGCTCAGCGGCTACGAGTCCCTGCAGTTGCAGGAACTGCGCCTGGAGGACGCTGACGTGGACGGCGTGATGCAGGTGCACATGCACGAGGATCTGTTGGAGGCCTACGGCGAGGTCACCGTGATGCGGGGAATCGTCGAGGTCATGAACAAGGACTTCCGGGTCGAGAAAGGGGAGCTGATCTTCAGCGGTGACTACGAGAACCCGGCTCTGGATCTGGACGCCAGTCGAAACACGGGCCGCTACGGAATCATCGGGGTGCGCATCGGGCAGACGGCGCTGGTGCCCAGCCTCGAGTTCTACAGCGAGGAGGATCTGACCAACACGGACATCCTCAGCATCCTGCTGGTCGGTGTGCCGACGAGCCAACTCCAAGGGGGCGCAGGGGACATCGTGGCCGTGGTCAGCCTGATGGCGGAGGGGGTGCTCACCGAACAGGCAGAAGGTCTCGCGGGCAACCTCTTCGACAGTCTTCAGATCAGCACCATCGGCGACGCGATCACCGACGACAGCGGACAGATCACCGGGGAGCAGACGGACATCACGGCCACCTTCGGCAAGAAGCTCGGCAACCGGGGCTACCTGGAAGTCGAGTTCGATGCGGTCCAGGATCCCGGCGAGGAGGTCTCGCACTGGGATCTGACCCTGGAGTTCATCGTCACCCGGCGGCTTCAGGCGGAGTTCACGAAGACCGCTGAGGACGATCAGACCGGAGCGGACCTGCTCTACACCTGGAAGTTCTAGTCCCGGGACCCGCCTGGGCAGAGCACGACCTTTCCACAGCGCGCGGGACTCTGCGCCAGCGCCAGCGCCTCCCGCCAGTCATCCAGGGCGAAGGTCTCTGCGACCTCGATCTGGAGGGCTCCGGACGCGAGATCAGCACCGAGTCTTGTCAGCAGCTCCGAGGCGCGTTCCGGGTTGTCGATGTTCCAACGGTAGAGCCAGAAGCCGCGCAGGCGGACATCCCGGAAGATGGACTGGGCCACGCTCAGCTGGCCCGGCTCGCGGCTCACCGCGCCGTAGCAGATCACCTCTCCGCCGGGTTGGAGGCAGCGCGCGAGCCGCTCGGTGGCCACGCCGCCCATGCCGTCCAGCGCGCGTACGGCCTTCGGGAGACCCCGCCGGAGCTTCTCCACCACCAGGTCCGCCCCCAGGGTCTCCAGGAGCCCGGCTCGGTGGGGTCGGCGCACCACGTTCAGGGTGTGGATGCCCCTGCTGCGGGCCACTTGAATGACGAGCTGCCCCACGCTGGAGCTGCCGGGGGCCTGCACCACCCACTGGCCGGGTTGCACCCCCTCGAGCAGGAGGGTCGCCGTCGGGGGGGTGATGCGCAGCATGCACAGCTTGACCGGGTCCCCGTCTTCCGGGAGAGGATGGCAGGCGTCCCCGTCCACGGAGACACGCTCGCACCAGGCTCCGCTGCGCATGGGCAGCAGGACGCGTTCGCCCTCCCGGTAGTCGGGATGACGCGAGACCAGCACCCGTCCACAGCCCTCCATGCCCGGGCTGGTCGGCAGAGAAGGCAGCAGGGGGTAGAGGCCGCGGATGGCGAGCAGGTCGGCCGGGTCGACGGGGCTCGCCTCGACCTGGACCTTCAGCTGTCCGGGGCCGGCGACCGGCTCGGGCAACTCGATCAGCGTCAGCACCTCGTCTGGATGCCCGTGATGCGTGTACTGGATGCCTTTCATTTGTGGCGGGTTAACCCCGTGACTCTTCGTGGAGGAAGCCGTGATCCTGCTGTCATCCCTTGCCCTCGCAGCCGAGTCAGACCTGATCCTCGACCTCAACATCATCGGTCCTCTGGGCGATGCCATCGTGGACGAGGATGTGGCCCTGCCCTATTCCGCCACCATCGACAAGGCCTACGGCAAGGGCACCTACCGCATCGAAGTCGAGGCGAAGCCCGAGGGTAGGGAGGTCCTGCTCGACGTGACGGTGATCGACACCAAGCCCAGGACCGAGACCCCCGTCGTCGCCCTCTCCCTGGAGCTCCCCGTGGAGACCATCCAGGACGGAGAGAAGACCATCATGGCTCCGCGCGGGCTCAAGCTGGACGGCGAGAAGGTGCAGTTCGCGACCTTTCACGTCGAGGCTTCGTGGCGCTGGAACAGTGGTGACTGGCCGACGGAGGCCCGCAGCGCGGAACTCACTCCCGGAGATGTGGCGATGGTCTGGGAGGACGCTCCCCTCTATGTCTCCCCGGACGAGGAGGCTGGATTCGCACGCCTGCGCCCCACCGAGCACGTCGCAGGCCACGGGGGCTACCTGCCTCTGGAGATCCTGGAGGACCAGGGGGACTGGATCAAGGTCCAGCCCGCCGCCGGCGACAGCTGCCACAGCGCTCCTGACTCGCGCTTGAGCAGCGTTTCGCTCGACCTCTACGTCCAGCGCGGCGATCTGCTCTACGTGACACCGGCGACGGTGAGCGTCGACTACGACGACGGCTCCCACTTCGAGCTGCAACCGGGCGTGGTCGTAAGCCCCCCGGAAGGACGGCTCCTCGTCGGTCAGGGTGAGCTGCTGATGACGGCGGATGCCGGGGACATCGTGGCGGACGTCACCCTGCCGGAGGGAAGCCTGGGTCTCGCCTTCCCGGCCACCGTCACCAGGAAGCTCCCGGCGGAGCAGCTCCAGCAGGTCGTCACCAGCTCCAACCGGAGCCTGGGCGAGACTCTGGGTGGCGAGGTGTACTGGCTCGGTGTTGGGCCCGCCTACCTGCAGGGATCCTGGGAGCTTCCCGCCGATCCCGATCTCGATGAGGCCGATTCCGAAGTCGTCGAGGAGAACTACGTGGGTGACTCCTCCGATCGGCCCGACGTGGGGCAGGCTCAGGGGATCGTTCACGGCCAGTGCAGCGTCCACCACTTCCAGATGCTGCCCAGCCGCATCAAGCCTTCGGACTACGTGCCGAACGAAGGTGTCGGTGAGGAGGGGGTCTCGACGAACTCGGGATCCGAGGGCCCGCAGTGGACCATCGCGGCGGATACGGCCTTGAACTGGTCCGATGGCTCACAGGCGGGAACGACCACCGAGCCGGTCACGCTGCACGGAGAGCTGAGCTTCGAGGACCGGAAGACACGGTGCGGCCATCTGCTTCTGGATTCGAGCCCCGTGCCCGCCACGGACGGCGTCAGCTATGAGGTCGATCCCAGTGGGGCCTTCGAGGTCTGCGCCGAGCGCAGGGCCGTGACCCGGAAGTAGCGGATGACAGCCCAGGACGTCGTAGGCCTGCCATGCACCTGCTGATCGCTGCCCTCTCCGCACAGCCAGGGGAGTTTGTGCTCCTGGCCCCTGGCGGACGCTTGTACGCCCAGGCGGATGCCGAAGGCCCGGCCTCCGAGGAGTGGGACCACGAGCCCCTGCCGCTGGAGGTCATCGAGGACGAGGGGGGGTGGCTTCGCGTGCGCACGGCGGATCGGGGTCACTGCTATCAGGACCTGGGTACCGCTCCGGATCTGGACGTGGAGCTCTACGTGCGCCGCGACCGGCTGGCACCGGTGATACCGGCGCACCGGCGCGTCGAGCAGGAGGATGGCAGCTGGGTCGAGCTGACGGCTGGGCTGGCTGTACTCGACGGTCTGGTGGTCTTTCCGGGTGCCGTGGACCTGCTCCTGGCGCTGGAGGACGGCCTGGTGCTGTCCTATCTGCCGGACGAAGAGCTCGTGCCCGTGGACGAGGATGTGGACGGAGGCCGCTGCTTCCGGATCGGACTGACCCCCTCGGGACCGATGGACCTGGGTACGGCGGGAGGGCGCACAAGTCCTGAGCGCACGGTCACCCTTTGGGAGGGTGAGCCCCTCTACGACTCCGTCGGCGAAGTCGTCGGGACGGTGCGCCGCGACACCCTGGTCGCCAGCAGCTCGGAGAGCGTGGGATGCACCGCCCCCTTCGGTGGTGGGATCGTCTACTGCGAGCCCAGCTACGTCGTCGTGCGCGATGACGTCCGCTTGCTCACCTCACCACTGGACCCCGAGGGTGTTCGCTACGGCCGCGGGAAGAACTACCTGTCTCTCCAGTTGGTCGGTGTGGAGGGTGAGTTCGTGCAGGTCGCCTTCCCTCAGAACCCGGATGAGCACTGCCATGGCGTGCGCGGCCTGCCTACGGGCCTTCGCTTCTGGGTTCGCCGGGAGGAACTCCAGGCCGTGACGACGAAGACCACGCTGCTGTACCGCCCGGGTGCGGTCGTGACATCGGAGCACCTCGACACCGGTCGAATGCTCTTCCCGGAAGCCTTTCCCACGGACGCGGGCATGGTGTACCGCCCCAACCCGGTACCGCCCCTGCCCGCCGATCTGAGCCTTGTCGCCGATGACCAGGGATGGCTGGGGGACTACGAGGGCACGGACGTATACATCGCTCGGGGTGATCAGGTGGCAGCGGTGCGCCTGGATCGACGCGACGTGCGGCTGCAGGATCGCTGTGGCACGGTCACCGTGAAGACCCGACGAAATCGAATCCGTCCCTTCTACGAACCGGAGTTCGCCGACCCTGTCCTGCCACTGACCGGCATGAACGAGCGTCTGAAGATCGGCACGGCGCTCTTCTTCCTGGACGGCTCGTCCGCGGGCTGGGCTCGGCAGGAGCTGAAGGTGCAGGAAGTGGAGGGTGCCTGCGGCACCTTGCTCGTGGGTGAGGACAGCGTCAGGGTGTGCTGGTAAGCAGCTCCAGCTGACGCTCGACTTCGCACCACGCGGTGCCGCCCAGGGAACGACGGCGCTCAGCTGCGGCTTCGGGGTCCAGCCAGTCCAGGGTGTCCTCGCCGAAGAGGGGATGGTGCTGCTTCAGGATGGCCAGGCTCAGCAGGGAGAAGTCTCCGCCCTGCTCTTCGCACCACTTCACCAGGCGACCGGCCACGTGGTGCGCCTCGCGAAAGGGGACGCCCTTGCCGGCCAGGTAGTCGGCGAGCTCGGTGGCCAGCAGGAAGTCGCCCTTCAGACGCTCTCGGTAGACGTCGTTCACCGTCAAGGTCCGCCACATGCCGGCGGTGATTCGCACACAGGCGGTGGTCGTGTGAACGGCGTCGAAGAGGGCTTCCCGGTCCTCCTGCAGGTCGCGGTTGTAGGCGAGCGGCAGTCCCTTCACCATGGTGAGCAGGGCCTGCAGGTCCCCGTAGACGCGGCCGGTCTTTCCCCGAACGAGCTCGGCGGCGTCCGGGTTGCGCTTCTGCGGCATGATGCTCGAGCCGGTCGCGTAGGCGTCGCCCATACGGACCAGGCCGAACTCCGGTGTGGACCAGAGCACCAGCTCCTCGGCCATTCGCGAGAGGTGGGTCATCGCGATGGCGCAGGCCGAGGCGAGCTCCTGTTGGTGGTCTCGCGCGGCCACCGCGTCCATGGCGTTGTCCACCACACCGGCGAAGCCGAGAAGTTCCGCGGTCCGGTTCCGGTCGATGGGGTGGGGGGTGCCCGCCATGGCACCCGCACCGAGAGGCGAGAGGTCCACCCGGGCTCTGCAGTCCCGCAAGCGCTGTCGGTCCCGGCGCACCATCCAGGCGTAGGCCAGGAGGTGGTGGCCCAGCCAGATGGGCTGCCCACGCTGCAGGTGGGTGAAACCCGGGATCAGCGTTCTGCCGTCCGAGCGAACCCGCTCGCAGAGAGCCTCCTGGAGCGCGCCCAGGGCGGCGTCCAGGTTGTCGATCGCCCCTTTCATCCACAGCCGCAGGTCGGTGGCGACCTGGTCGTTCCGCGAACGGGCAGTGTGGAGCTTGCCGCCGGCCTCGGTGATCTCCGTCAGGCGGCTCTCCACCGCCATGTGCACGTCCTCGAGCTCCACACCGGGGCGGTAGGCGCCGCTTCGTAGCTCCTCGCGGATCTGCTCCAGGCCACGAGCGATGGCCTCGCACTCCTCCGCGCTGATCAAGCCCACCTCCGCCAGCATCGTTGCGTGCGCAACGCTGCCGTCGATGTCCTGCTCGAACATCTGCAGGTCCACGCCAAGAGACTCGCTGAAGCGCTTCATCTCCTCGGCGGGACCGTCTTCGAAGCGACCGTCCCAGAGTGCCATCGCTGCCCCTGTAACTCAGGCCTTGCGGCGCTTCTTGAACTCGGGCTGGCCCTGGCGGCGTCGCACCTCGGCCACGGTCTTGTAGGGCAGGCCGTAGAGGGCCAGGAAGCCCTCGGCTCGGCTGCGGTCGAAGGTGTCCCCGTGGCTGTAGGTCGCGAGGCCCTCGTCGTAGAGGCTGTAGGGACTGCGCCGCCCGGTGACCCGGGCGAGCCCTGCGGAGACGCGGATGCGGACTTCGCCCGTGACCGTGCGCTGGGACTCCTCCAGGAAGGCCTGAAGGCACTCGCGCAGGGGACTGAACCACAGGCCGTCATAGATGAGGTTCGCGAAGTCCTGGCTCAACTTGCGCTTGTAGTTGAAGGTCTGCCGGTCCAGGCAGATCCGCTCCAGCTCGGTGTGAGCCATGTGCAGCAGGGTGGCTGCCGGAGCCTCGTAGACCTCGCGCGACTTGAGGCCCACGACACGGTTCTCCACCATGTCGATGCGGCCCACGCCGAAGTGGCCTGCGGTGTCGTTCAGGTAGCGGATGACCTCGGTCGCGCTCTGGGTCCGGCCGTCGATGCTCACCGGCGTGCCCTGCTCGAAGCCCAGGATCATCTCCACACTGCCCTTGGGAGCGTGGGCCGGGTCCTTGGTCATGATCCAGGCATCGGCGGGAGGCTCGGTCCAGAGATCCTCCATCTCGCCGCACTCGATCGCGCAGCCCCAGATGTTCTGGTCGATGGAGTAGGGCTTTTCCATGGTGACCGGAACGGAGATGCCGCGGGCCTGGCAGTACTCGACCTCGCTCTCGCGGGTCGTCAGCTCCCACTCGCGGAGGGGCGCGATGATCTTCAGGTGTGGAGCCAGGCTGTGGATGGCCACCTCGAAGCGCACCTGGTCGTTTCCCTTCCCCGTGCAGCCGTGAGAGACCGCTTCCGCGTCGGTCTTCAGGGCCACCTCGACGAGCTTCTTGGCCAGCAGCGGGCGCCCCAGGGCGGTGTGCATGGGGTACATGCCCTCGTAGACCGCCGAGGCGTGCAGGGCGGGCACGAGGTACTCCTCGACGAACTCGTCGGTCAGGTCCTCCACGAAAGCCTTGCTGGCTCCGGTGCTCAGGGCCTTGGCCCGGATCGCATCCAGGTCCTCGTCCTGACCCAGGTCTCCGGTGAAGGTGATGATCTCGGCACCGTCGTAGTTCTCATGGAGCCAGGGAATCATGCAGGAGGTGTCGAGCCCTCCGCTGTAGGCGGTGACGATCTTCATCTCGTTTCCTCAGGCCGGGTCCGCCAGTACTTCCAGGGTCTGGATGTCCTGGACCAGCTTCTTTATTCGAGTCATGTCAGCGGGCACCAGGAAGACTGTGTCGTCTCCAGCGACCGTACCAAGGATGTTGTCGTGGCCCCAGTGATCCAGGAAGCCCGCTACGCCTTCGGCGCGGCCAGCCAGCGTGCGGATGACCACCATGTTGCTGTTGTGGCGGACATTCAGGATCTCCATGCCGACGACTCGGCGGAGGGCCTCGATGTAGCCGGCGCTCTTGTCGGCCATGTAGATCGGTCCCGCCGCGGTGTTGCGGCGGATGATGCTCATGTCTCTCAGGTCCCGGCTCAGGGTGGCCTGGGTGCAGTGGACACCCTCGGCGGCGAGCAGCCGCACCAGCTCATCCTGGGAGGAGACGCGATGCTCGTAGATGAGGCGCTTGATGGCGCTACGGCGCTCGGCGCGAAGTGAGGACATGGGCCGCCGCTATACAGTGACCTGCATGATTATTCAAGAGCTATGCAGGAACCTTGACAGGTAGGGAGACGCGAAAGACAGAACCGACACCCTCTTCGCTGTCCACCTCGATGGTGCCACCGGCGCTGTTCACGATGCCGTGGCAGATCGCGAGGCCCAGCCCGGTCCCCTTTCCGATCGGCTTGGTGGTGAAGAAGGGATCGAAGATGCGCTCACGCAGCTCGGTCGGGATGCCCGGCCCGGTGTCTTCGACCTCCACCTTGACCTGACCATTCTCCTGGAAGGTACGCACCCGGATCTCGTTGTGCTGGGCCCGTCCAAGCGGCAGCGAATGGGCTGCGTTGACGAGCAGGTTCAGGAAGACCTGCCCCAGCTTCCCGCTGTTGGCTCGAACTGGCGGGACGTCCTCGTAGCTCTTCACCAGGAGGGCCTTGTGGCGGATCTCGTTGGTGGCCATCACGATGGCTCGGTCCAGGGTCTCGTGGACGTCGGTGGGGCCCGCGGTCTCGTCGTTCCCGCGGGCGAAGACCCGCAACTCCCGGACGATGCGGTTCACCCGCTCGGCACCCAACTGCGTCTCGTTGACGACCTCCAGGAGATTCAGACTGTCCGGATCCGAGGCCAGCTCTCCCGACAGGTAGCTGAGGTTGTTCATGATGAAGGTGAGTGGGTTGTTGATCTCGTGGGCCACGCCTGCGGCCAGGGTGCCCATCGAGGCCAGGCGGTCCGACATCAGCAGCCGGGCTCGCAGCTCGTTGCGTTCGGTCACGTCGCGAACCACGCACACCACCCCTTCGTCGCCGTTCGGCGCTCGGACGAGCTCGACGTGGAAGAGGCTTCCGTCCCTGCGCCGCAGACGGAGTTCATGCATGCCGTCGAAGCCCCTGGTCGGGTGGGTGGTGAGTTCCTTGTCATCGGCGCCGTGCACCAGAAGGCGCATGTCCAGACCCAGAAGCTCGCTCTCGCGGTACTGGGTCATCGCTTCGAAGCTGTTGTTGACGTGGAGGATGTGGCAGTGATGGTCGGTGTGGATGACCCCGTCCGGCAGGTGATGGATCAGCGAAGCCATCTTCTGCTGCAGCTTGCGGCGCAGCTTGCGCTCCTGAACCGTGCGCTCGGCGACGGCGATGCGCGTGTCCAGGACCGGTGCCTCGAAGGGCTTGGGCAGGAAGTCCGTGGCGCCGGCTTCGAGCAGGACATCCAGGTCCGCCATGGTGTTGCGGCCCGTGACCGCCACGATGACGAGATCGTCGTTGCTTGGGGAGGTACGCAGAGCCTCGACCAGCTTCAATCCATCCAGCTCGCCGGGTAGCATCCAGTCCACGATCATCATCGGAAAAGGCTGTGCCGCATGCTCCCGCAGCGCATCCTCGGCGGTCTCCACAGAGACGACCTCGTGTCCGCGTACGCCGAGAGCCTTCTCGATCACTGTGCGGGAGACTGGCGAGTCCTCGACGAGGAGGACGCGAAAGGTGGGGTGTCCTGAACTCACGGTGCCGTCCGGACAACTTATCGGATAAGCGCGGGGGCATGCTTCTCCTCGTTTCACTGTTTCTTGCCCCACCGGTCTGGGCGGAAGAAGAGGTCTACCTGGGGGACGTCGGCGTCGCCGTAGACCTGCCTGAGGGGTGGACCATTCCCAGTTGGGGTGACTGGTACCTGACCGCTGTCGATGATCGAAAGACGACCGAGGTTCGGGTCACCTACACCCCCTACCAGGTCGAGGTGAGCGAGGACGCGGGTGCCGCCTGGGCTCAGCACAGCGCCGATCGACTGGTCGAGGAGGGACACTCGGACGTCAAGGTCGTGAGCATCGATGTGGCGGAGCTGGAGAGGCCTCTCTCGGAGGAGGAGACGGCGATTCGGCGTACAGCGGTGATCGAGATGACCTACGCCTACGGGGGGAAACAGCCCGCAGTGCTCTACCAGCGCAGCTTCGCCGTCGAGGGAGCCACCCTTCACGTCGCCTCCACCGGAGTGAAGCGGAACGCCGGCCGTGCTCGCAAGGGGCTGGAGGTGTGGGATGACGCGCTGGACCTGACGAAGCCCGGTCTCGACCTCGAGTTCGGTACCGACCTGGGCACGGAGGCCGGTTTCTCCACGACCTTGCCGTCGAACTTCCGGGCGCCGGTCGGGCCCGAGTTGAACTGGCTCCGAGACATGGCCAGCGAGACCCTGAAGGAGACCATCGACGCGGAGACCTGTCTGGTTGGGCACAAGCCCCGCGCGGATGGTCAGACCGCTCTACTCCTGCAGTGCCAGCTCGTGCTCTACATGGCCTTGCTGAACGAGCGCTCCTTCGAAGGCGTCGATCTGCACGACTACCGCCCCTACTTCTTTCCGGGAATCAACGTCGATCCCGCCATGCCCGTGGAGACGGGTGGCGACCGCTTGTCGCTGCTCTACAACCTGCCACCCATCGACCAGCACACCGCGTGGATGGGCGTCACGCAGTACGACCTGGGCCATGTGATGACCTATGCGATCGGACCGACGGACGAGGAGAGCCTGGATGGTGCGGTGCGCGCTGTTCTCGCCTCTATGCGCTTCGATGGAGCGGAGGGTGCCCAGCACCCTGTGGGCCTCTACCAGTGGCTGGTCTACGCCACGACCTATCACCCCACGCACCCTGCTCTTGTCGGCAGCGGTGCGGTCATGGCGATCTTCCTCGGCTTCATCGTTTGGTTGTCCCGACGGGGTGAACAGCAGCCAATCGAGGACTGATTCGGCTATCTTCCCTCGGTCGTCCAGGAGAAAAGCATGAGGAAGGCGCACGTTGCAGTCGGAGTGATGTGGATGGTCCTCACCTTCCCCGCGTGTATGGGTTCGGACGTCGACGGTGAACGTCCCGACAGCGGGGGCTGTGGCGGACCGGACTACCCCGACCCGGATCCCGTCCCCTGTGATGGAGGGCTCATCATCTCCGAGGTGATGCCCAAGCCTGGCGCGGGTGCGGACTACGAGTGGTTCGAGGTGCTGAACGGCAGCTCCGAGACCGTGGCGCTCGATGGCGTCAACATCACGCGCAGCGACAACGACGAGCACCGCATCGAGGACTCCGGTGTGGAGCTGGCCCCGGGCGAGCACGCGGTCATCGCGCGCTCCGGCGCGACGGACATCGCCTTCGACTACGAGACCGGCGGTGACATCCAGCTGCCGGACAGTGGCGAGAACACCCTCCTCTGCCTGACCTGCGACGGCGAGGAGTCCATGGACTGCGTTGAATATGTGCAGGACGGCTTTCCGGGTGTGTCCACCGGTATTGCTCTCCAGCTCGACGTCGATGGCTCCGAGGAGGACAACGACTTCGGCCAGTGGTGGTGCCAGGCGGACACCGAGATGTCCAACGGCGACTTTGGCACCCCGGGCGCGGCCAACAGCGAGTGTCCGGAGCCGGTGGTCTGCCCGAACGATGCCGATCTCCTCATCACCGAGCTGATGACCGGTCCGACGGACCTGGAGTTCATCGAGGTCTACAACGCCGGAAGCGAGGACTTTCCCTGGAGCTGTGCCTGGTTCTTCGATGGCAAGGACAGCCGGGACCTGGATGGCTGTGTCGGCAGCATCGCGGCTGGAGCCCACGGCGTGATCGCCAAGGACCTGGAGGCGCTCACGAACCTGGTCGCCGTGGACAGTGGCTGTGACAGCACGATGAGCCTGTCCTCGCAGGACAGCGTGACGGTCGGTTGGTACGACGCCCTGGGGCAGAGCCAGCAGGCCGACAGCTTCGCCTGCGACGACACCTCCGGCTGCAGCACCAACAAGTACTTCGGCCTGGGGCTGGACCCGACGGTCGATGACCCGGGTCAGGCGGACGACCCGGCCTACTGGTGCGACCAGGCGACGTCCATCGGGACCTACGACGGCGGCGAGAACTTTGCGACGCCGGGAAGCCTCAACGACAGCTGCGATCTGCCCGTCGATGGCGATGGCGACGGCTGGCCCGAAGAAGAAGACTGCGACGACGATGATCCTGATCGGCACCCGGGTGCGGAGGAGCAGAACGGCGACGACGTGGACAGCGACTGCGACGGCTACAACGACATCGTGAGCGGCATGGAGGATGTGTTGCCCGGGGAGCTGGTCATCACCGAGTTCATGCCCAACCCTCAGGCGGTTGGAGACAGCGACGGCGAGTACGTCGAGTTCATCAACCTCAGCGGCGAAGCGGTGAACGTCCTGGGCCTGGAGATCAGCAAGGCGGGCTCCAGCGTCAAGACCGTGACCGCTTCGATCGTGATCGAGGATGGGGCCTACTTCGTCTTCGCTCGCAGCGGTGACGAGACCAACGGGTCCATCGGTGCCGACTGGGACGATTGCCCCTCGCTGACGAACAGCAACGACACCATCACCCTGAGCTACGGCGGAAGCACCCTCGACGAGGTGGCCTACACCACCGGCTTCGGCTTCGGCGATGGGGTGGCCGCCGAGCTGTCGGATGTCAGCCTGGACAACAGCGTGGACCTGAACTGGTGTGCCGCGCAGAACGCCAGCCCCTCGGGTGACCTTGGCAGCCCGGGCGAAGTCAACAGCTGCCTCTAGGGCGCCTGGTGGCCCTCAGAGGCAGTAGTGGATGTGGTCGTCGTGCCCGCGCCAGCGGCCTGCACGGTGGTCCTCGGGGTCGTTGAAGAAGAGCTTGATGGGGCTGTGCTCGGTCACCAGCCACGCGGTGAAAGCGCGGGTGGTCGGTCCGTCGTAGCCCAGCCAGTCTCCTGGTCGGTCGTCGGCCTGGTTCCACCAGGCTTCGTAGCGGCTGGCGTCCTTGCGGAAGAGACGGATGTCCACACAGGTTCCTGGCCAGTGGTCCGCATGGCCGAGGGGGTCCGGGGTGTGGCCGTTGTACCAGCTGATGTCGCCGTACTGGACCACGCAGACCTCGGAGCTTGAGGGGCAGGCCTGGGCCCACTCGTGGGCGACGTGCATCAGCTTGATGATGAAGTGCTCCTGACCCCAGATGTCGTTGTAGGGGGCATCCGTTCCGAGGAAGTGCAGGTAGTTGCCGCCGTGAGCGACCACCGCCTTCTCTTTCCGCTCGGGGGTGTCGAGCTGCTCACGCTCCTGCTCTGCGGCGATCTGGGCGGCACCGTGCCACTCCAGCGGCAGGCCCACCTTGCCCCACTCGGTGACGCGGACCCAGGCCAGGTTCAGCTCACCCCAGAGCGCCTCGTACACCGTGGCGACGCGATGGATGGCACCGAGCTGCTCTGGCGTGACGGGGCGATCCGGAGAACGTGCGCACTCGCAGCAGGAGTCCACGGTGCCGGTCTCCTGGTCCAGGAAGAGATGCCCATCCAGGCTGGCGAGGGCCTGAAAAGGCAGGCAGGCCCTGTCTCCGATCTCCGCGTGCGGCTTGCCGTGCTCCTGGTACTGCACGACCGGCGAGATCAGCTCCACCTGCTGCCCGCCTTCGCAGTTTCCGACTGGCCTGACGAGAGAGGCGACCGGAACCCACGCGTCTCCGAAGGGATGCAGGACGGTGGTGTCCGGAGCTGCGACCTTGAGGAGTTCGCAGTCGGCGAGGGCGACGGTGAGCATCAGCCACATGGGGAAACCATAGGACGGGAGCCGAAGGCGAGCATCAGGATGGGCAACTCCACCCAGGCGTGAACAGCGGCAGCGACGCCGTACCACCGGCGACCGTCAGCGAAGTCCCCCGCAAAGAGCAGGAAGAGGGCTGCTGTGACCACGACAACACCCACGCCGAAGCGCGGGGTGGTCACCCCACCCTGGAAGCGGGGCAGGACGTGGAGGACCGCGGCGTAGTGCATGCACTGGGCAAAGACCACGCCGGTGAAGGCATGGGCGGCCCACGGACGACCCTGCAGCTCGGGGGGAAGGTAGGCTCCCAGGTGGGCGCTCAGCGGGCCGGTAGGCAGGAAGCTCATGTCGGGAGCCGTCCAGCCCCACAGCGAGAGCAGGTCGAAGGGGAGACCCGTCGCGATGAGCAGGGGGACACCGAGAAAGAGCAGGGCTCCCCAGAGCATCGCGTCTCGCCGCTGTCGCCCGGAGAGCACCTCAGCGAGAAAGCCCACCGGAGTCAGGTTGTGCAGAACGGCGAGCAGCAGCAGGGAGTGAATGGGCGACAGGAGCGCACCGAGCAGTCCTCCCACCACCAGGACGACGCCAGGCCCCGCCATCGCCACCCGAGCGCGGGAAGGACCACCGCCACCAGGCCGATCACGAGAAACAGCTCCCAGCTGAAGGGCGCGCTCCAGCCCAGGTTTCTGGCCACGCGCAGGCCGACCACCCCGAGGAGCAGGGCGCCCATCGCCGCAGCGGTACGGCGCATCACCCTCCTTCCGAAGCGCTGCTGCACATAGCGCAGCTCGACCAGCACGTGAGGCAGACCCAGCAGGGCCAGCGACAGGCTGTAGATCAGCAGGGGGGCGGCGATGCAGGCCATCGCCGTCAGCAGGATGAACAAGGTCATTGGCCCAGGTGCTGACTCTGGGCCAGCGTCAATGAATGATGAGCTCGGCGACGGGGCCGCGGGCGTTGGCCTTGCTGTTGATCGCGCGTCCAACCATGATTCGAGTGAAGCGCCAGCCGCGGTAGAGCTCTCGCACCTCGGGGGTGTCGTGGTTGCTCAGCAGCACCTGCACACCGCGATCGCGCAGACCCTGAGCCAGGTCGCGCAGCCGTTCGTGGTCCTTCATTCCGAAGCCCAGTTGGGTGTAGCTGGTGAAGCTCGCGGTGCTCGAGAGCGGCACGTAGGGGGGATCCAGGTAGACCAGATCGCCCGCTTCGGCGCTGTGGAAGACCGCGGCAAAGTCGCCCACGCGGATGTCGATCGACTGCAGCGCACGGCTCGTGGCCAGCAGGTTCTCCTCGTCCAGGATGCGGGGCTTTGCGTAGCGCCCGAAGGGCACGTTGAAGCCGCCCTTGCGGTTCACCCGGTAGAGCCCGTTGAAGCCCGTCCTGTTCAGGTAGGTCATCCAGGCAGCGACCTCCCCGTCACTGGCCTCGGAGTCGATGTCGGTGGCGCGCGTGGCGTAATAGTGCGCTTCACAGTGGCGCTGCTCGTGCCAGGCCAGGCGGTCGAGGACCACCTCGAGATCATCGCGGATGCCCCGCCAGGTTCGCACCAGGCGGATGTTGAGATCCCCCAGCACCGCCCAGGGCTCCGCAGGATCCCGTTCCTGGGCCAGATTGAAGAACAGGGCACCACCGCCCAGGAAGGGCTCGAAGTAGCGACGAGGCCGCTCCTCGAGATGCTCCAGGAGATGGGGCACCACCCGACGCTTTCCCCCGGCCCACTTCAGAAACGGACGCGCTGCCGGGAGGCACGGGTCCGCAAGAGCAACAACAGCTTGCATAGGTCTACTTCAGCTATAAAAGCTAAAGTAGAATCACACATACTCTCTTGACCTGTCAAGCCCCCTTGGATCCACCAATCAGAGTGGGTTCAGGAGATCAGAGGTTTGTTTTGACGGCTCGGTTCGAGTATTTGCACTACAATTGGTGGGTTGGACTTGGAGTTCTCATGCGCAATGTTCTGTTCCTCGCCTCTTCGGCGCTCGCTGTCAGCTGTGTCGGCTTTGGTGGACCCGGCGGTGGTGCCGGAGACGACACCTCGGGCAGTTCGGGCGACGACTCCTCGGTCGTGGACGACACCGGAGAGAACAACCAGATGCACGGGGCTACGTGCACCATCAGCGGCACGGTGATCGTGCAGCTGTATACCTACGACGACGACGGAGAGCTCGAATACGTCTCCTTCGAGGACGCCTACGGTGGCGCCTTCCCCTTTGGCGCGGTCTGGGTCACCAGCTACCGCCCCAACGGCGACGGTGGCGTAGCGACGTACACGGGGGCCGAGACCTTCCACAACCCGAGCACGACCGGTGATGCGTTCCAGATCACGGCCCGGCTGGAGGAGGAGGGCGAGATCCGCCTCTTCGCCATGCTGGACTACTGGAACGACAGGGTCCTGGGCAGCAGCGAGGCCAGCGGGATCTACCCGGACGCCGTGGACTGTACTGACGGCTCCACCCACACCGATGTGGACATCACCATCCTGGCGCCCTACTCCGACAGCATCGGGGATGGCAGCGGCGGCGATGGTGGCGCCTCCGGCTGCAACGCCGTGGGCATCGATGGCGACATCCTGATCACCTCTTCCTACGCGGGTGGCGAGGCGGCGGCCATGCTGCTCGACGCCAACAGCGGTGGTCCCCACCACTGGCAGCTCACCGAGCCGACGACCAGCGGAGGCGGCGCCCAAGCAGCCTACGCGCTGGAGGTGTGCGAGAACTTCGGCACGGCCAACCTGGTGGGCTGCTGGGACAGCGACGGCAACCTGCTCTTCGACCCGGGGGACACCTGGGGCGCCTACATCGTCGCACCCGATGAGTCTGGGAATCCCATCAGTGTGGGTACCACCGACCTGAACGGCTACGACATCCAGATTCCGCTGGGCGAGGGCGAAAGTCCCTGGGGGATCGTGCCCTTCGTCACCCTGAGCGGCGAGCTCAACGTCGATGGCGGTGTCTTCGACGATCTGCCAGCGGGCACCAGCGCCTACGTCACGGCTCTGAAGTACCGGCCGGTGGACGACATCGATGTGTCCACCCTCGCTCTCGAGGCCTACGACATGGAGAGCTTCGCCTGGGGTGATCTCGCGGGTGAGACCACCAAGAGCTGGAGCATCAACGTGCCGGCCAACACAATCGTCTACATGTGGGCCTACGCCGACACCAACGGAAATGGTGTGGTGAACGAGGTCGGGGAGCTGGTCTCCAGTGGCGGGATCAACACCTCGGGCAAGCTGCCCACCGGTAGCAGTTCCACGAGTGGAATCGTCCTGGGGTTGGCTCACCCCTGAGTCAGATCGAACTGAGATGAGCCCTCGTCCTTCCTTGGGACGGGGGCTTTTCTGTACCGTCAAGAGCGGTTAGCCGGGCCAGAGGAGGAATGATGTTGAGTCTGCTGTCCTTGCTGCTCGGTTGTGGAAGCGACACCACGGTCGTGGTCATGAACAACGGGGAGGGCACATGGGAGGGCATGACAGTGCTCGTCAATGGCAACCCGGCCTGTAAGACGGACCTGGCGCCCAGCGAGACGGTCACCATCACCGAAGCCGGGTGCGAGGTGAGCCAGATCGGGGAAGTGGATCCCCTCGACGGCCAAGGGGGCGAGGGAGAAGAGAAAGCTGACGAGCCGCGCACTCTCGTGTTGACCGCAAAGGTCACCGGCGGCATCGGGCCGGCACGGCGAATCGGTATCACCAACAAGACGGGCTACACCTGGCACAACTGCAGCGTCACCCTGAATGGGAAGTACACCTACCGCACCATCACGGATCTGGAGCCGGGCGAATACGAGGGCGTCATGGGCCAGAAGTTCAAGGACTCGGATGGCGACATGATGACCAAGACCCATCAAATCAGCTCGGTATACGTGGCGTGCAACGAGGGTACTGGCTCAGCTTCGCCGCGCTAGGCTGTGGTCCCGGGCAGGCGGCAGCACTCCTGGCCGCGCCACCCGAGATCAACGGCCACAGCGAAGCACCGCTCGAGTTGCGCTTCTACGCCGTGGACGCCTCCGGCGATCAGGTGGCGAAGACGGTGGATGCCCAGGTGGCGGACCCGGCGGTCGCTGACTGGGACGGGCATCAGCTGCAGTGCCGGAACTCCGGTCAGACCAGCCTGACGGCACGGTTGGGAGAGCTTCACCTGGATGTGCCGGTCCGCTGCGATCTGGTGAAGGAGGTGCGTCTGCCCGAGCTGCTCCTGGTCGAGCCGGGACCCCTGCGCGTCCTGCAGCCGGATCTCATCGGGCAGGACGAGCAACTCATCGAGCACCCATGGAGCTCCAGCAGCAGCAACCCGGAGGTGGTGCAGGGGCTGGAGGCCGTGGGCCCGGGTGAGGCGGTGGTGACCGTCACCGCTGGATTCAGCAGTGCCACCGTGCGGGTGCTCGTAGGCCGCTACGTCGTGGACGAGTCCGTCGAACTCGACCTGGAAGAGGGGTGGGTCTACCCGCTGCCCACCGGACACCACGTGGTGCGGACGGTGAGCGAGGATCCGGCGGGTGTGGCCTTCATGAGCGGCCCCCCGAGCTGCCGGGGCAATGGGCTGCGGGTGGAGCTGGAGTGCGCGCTTCACCAGCCAGGAGACCTGCGTGTGCAGAACCTCGGCTCCAAGGGCTCGTGGAGCGGTACCGTCCAGGTCTTCTCCTTGCCCTGAGGGTGGCGCCTCCACGCCGCTGCGCTTCGCCCGCGTACACTCCCTCGGTGCTGCTTCTCTGGCTGGCCTGTGCTCCGCCCCCGGCGCCCTTCCATGGACCGCCCGTTGATGGCTGCGGGGACTTCGTCGGAGTGCAGGCGGACGTCTATGTCGATCCCCAGGCACCAGCCGACGGCGATGGCAGTCGTCAGCTGCCACTGCGAGAGCTGGACGAAGCTCTGGGCCCCGACCGGCGCGTAGCCCTGGCTCCAGGCCGCTACCCAGGCCTCCACATCGCGGGCTCCGACTACGACGGCCTGACTCTGCTCGGGAGCTGTCGCGACCTGGTGGTCATCGCTGATGGGTCGTGGCCGGTGGACCTGTTTCAGGCAGGCTCCATCACCCTGGAGTCGCTCGTGGTGGAAGGCGGTTCCCTGGGTGCCATCACGGCCTACGAAACGACGCTCACTCTGGAGAAGGTACGGGTCCTGGGTGGAGGGATCGCTGCGGTGGCGTTGATGGGTGGACACGGCGAGTTCCGAGACCTGTCCATCGAGAGTGCCGACGGCATCGGGATGTCAGCGGAAGGCGGCACCGTGGACCTTCAGGACCTGGTGATCGAGGGGTCTCTGGGGGTGGGCCTGCTCATTCAGAACGCCGTCGACGCGCAACTCCGAGGAGTGGTGGTGCGAGACACGCGGCCCGTGGACGGGGCTCTCGCCAGCGGCATGGGCCTGTACGTCATCGAGAGCCAGGGGTCGCTCGTCGATGTGGAGGTGGAGGGCGGCTCGCTCGCGGGTTTGCTGGTGGAGGCCTCCGAGCTGAGCCTGGACCGGGTCCATCTCCACGGGGTGGGCAGCGACGCCATCGAGGTGAGCTATGGCCTCCTCGCCGTCGGGCCAGCGCAGGTGCGGGGGGAGGACCTGCTCATCGAGTCCGTGGACGGTGTGGGGATTCTGTCCCTGGACAGTGCTGTGGTGGAGCTCGAGAACTCGGAGATCCGGGACAACCTGTATGGAGTGGAGGCCTCCTTTGGGGGGAGCATCACCCTCTCCGGCTCCGAGCTTCGGGACAACCAGGACTTCGGCATCCTCTCCCGAGGCGGATCCCTGCGAACCCAGGACACCGTCGTCCACGGTTCGGCCGTCGGCGTGTACATCCAGGACGGTTCCGGCTGGCTGCAGGACACCCAGGTCTCCGCGGTGGTCGGAGGCATCGCCGTCCGCAGCGGGGAGCTCTGGGCCGAGCGCGTGGAGGTGGGTCCGGTGAGCGGATCGGTCGGGGTTCGCGGTATCGAGCTGGCTGACGGCAGCAGCGGCGAACTCCTGGATGTGAGCATTCACGACAGCTCGGGCTACGGGCTCCTGGTGGACGGCAGCCGCTTCGTGGCGAGCCGGCTGCGCGTGGAGGACATCGCCTCGGAGGAGGAGGGCTTCGGTGTCGGGATCCAGTTGCAGAACGAGGGCATCGGCGTCGGGCAGGACCTGCTGATCAAGGATGTGCGAAAGGCAGGGCTGGTGCTCATCGACTCCAGCCTGGGCGGGGACCTGACGGTCGCCAGTGTTCACCAGGACCAGGGCCAGAACTTCGGCTTCGGGGTGCTGGCGGTGGGCGCCTCGAGTCTGAAGGCCGACGTGAGCGTCAGCCGCGTCAAGGGGGCTGGTGTTGTGCTGTCGGGGCCGGTCGAGGGACAGGGCAGCATCGAGATCCGGGAGGTGGAGTCCGGCACCGTTGCAACCACCGGCTTTGGCTTGACCCTGCAGGAAGGAGCCTCCTGGCAGGGCGAGATGGTGGTGGAGTCGGTGGACGGTCCCGGGCTGAGCGTCGTGCTGCTCGGTCGGGCCGAGGGAAGCCTCGTGACTCGTGATGTGGCCTTTGCGGGGCTGGTCGTGGAAGGAGGCTTCGTCGATCTTTCCCTGGACATCGATGGGGTCGACCCGGACGCCAGCGAGGGTGGGGGCGTGGGCGTCTTCGTCGATGACGGTCCCCATGGCGCGGGCAGCGCCTCCCTGAGCGGGAGCGTGCAGGGAGCCCCGCTGGCTGCCGTCTATCTGCGGGAGGCTGGAGACGTGGGCCTCCGGAGTTGCTCGCTCCGCGGTGGCGAAGGCGTCATGGTGGGCGAGCAGACGCTCCATGGTGATGGGGTCGTGGCCCTCTACGGTGCGTCGCTGGAGCTGGATGACTGCACGATCGAGGGAGCCTCGACAGGGGTCTTCCTCCACGGCAGCGGTGCGACGCTCGAGGGCGTGAACTGGGAGGGCAACGCCCGAGATCTGCTGCAGCAGGGCTGCGTCGAGGGGATGCCCCCCTTGTCGGGTGTTCCCGAGGGTTCAGAGATCTGCCCGCAGTACGACGAGTTGTTCATCGAGTTGTCGATCGACAGCTACCTCAGCGAGGAGGCCCTTCAGCCTTGAGTGCTCTCGCGCTGCAACACTTTCTTCGCTCACGCCGCCAGAGAGTCGTGCGCCCCACGGCCGAACTCTGGCGTCGGGTGCGTCGTATGGCCCGTGGTGAGGACGACGCGCAACTCGTGGAGCAGATCCTGCTTCAGCCAGGATGGGGGGATCTCGAAGCTGGGGTCTCGGCGCCCCTGCCCCTGCTGGTCCGAGAGCTCGGGGCGGTGGAACCCGTCGCTGCGGCCTGCGCCTGTGCGTTGCTCGCCGGTGGCGTTCTGGAGGGAGCGGTTCCGGCTCAGCCTCGCCTTCTTGAGAGCATTGCTTCGGGGATCGGGATCTGGAGCGGTAGCATGGACGGATGCTGATTCTCTCGACCATCGCTTTTGCCGCAGACGTCCTCGTCTATGGACCTCTCGACTACACCGAGTCCACCTATTTGGCGGCTGCTGGACACACGGTCACCACCTGGTCCTCCTCGGAGTGGTCCGCTGCGACGCAGACCGACTTCGAAGCCTTCGACGCCATCGTCCTGGGTGACGAGGACTGCAGCGGTCCGGAGACCGCCGACTTCGACACCCTGTACAGCACGCGGACGACCTGGTCTCCTGCCGTCACGGGGAACATCCTCGTCACGGGCAACGACGCGGCCTGCCACGCTCCCAGCAAGACCACCGCGCAGTACTTCCTGGTGCACGCCGTTGAGTGGGCCGCTGCCTCCGGCGGCACCGGTCTCTACGCGAGCAGCGACTGGGGTCGGCGCGACTTCGACTACCTGGACCAGTTCGGGAGCTGGGGCTCCACCGAGTCGCATGGCGACAGCGTCAGCATCACCGACGGTTCGCATCCACACTGGACCGGAACCTACGGGACGGTGAGCAACATCAATAGCTGGGGGAGCACGCACCACGCCTACATCGACACCTACCCTTCGGACTTCACGGTCACCGCGACCCGCTCCTCGGGGGGCGACCTGGTGGTGGTGCGCGAGGGCTGTGACGTCGACGGAGACGGCTACGACCGCAGCACCGGAAGCTGTGGCGGCAGCGACTGTGACGACGGGGACGACACCGTCTATCCCGGCGCCTCCGAGCTCTGCGACGGCCAGATCAACGACTGCGCCACCTCCAGTCTCCCCGCGGACGAGAGCGACGTCGATGGCGACGGCTACGTGGAGTGTGCCGTGGACAGCGGCGGCTGGGACGGTAGCGCGGTGAGTGGCTACGAGGACTGCGACGACGATGATGCCACCGTCTACCCGGGTGCGACGGAGCTCTGTGACGGCCTGCTCAACAACTGCAGCAGCACCATCGGAAGCGGCGAGGTCGACAGCGACGGCGACACCTACGTCGTCTGCACCCTGGACTCCGGGGGTTGGGACGGCAGCGGCACCGTGAGCGGCGGCGACGACTGTGATGACGCCGACGCTACGGTCTACCCCACGGCATCGGAGCTCTGCGACGGACAGGACAACGACTGCACCGATGGCATTCCGACCGACGAGACCGACGACGACGGCGACGGCTGGGTGGAGTGCACCCTGGACAGCGGTGGCTGGGATGGCTCGGCCATCAACGGTGGCGAGGACTGCGACGACGCGGACGCCGACACCTGGCCTGGGGCCGACGAGTACTGCGACGGCCACGACGATGACTGCGATCTGGACATCGACGAGGACGACAGCGTGGATGCGCCCACCTGGTACGCGGACGTGGACGGCGACAGCTATGGCAACGCGGCCGTGACCAACGTGACCTGCTACGAGGCCCTCGGTTGGGTGCTCGACGACACGGACTGTGATGACACGGATGCCGCGAGCTACCCGGGAGCCGCCGAGGTGGCCTACGACGGCATCGATCAGGACTGCGACAGCGCGGACCTGTGCGACGTGGACGGCGATGGCTTCGACTACGACGAGGCCGAGTGCTTCGGCACGGACTGCGACGACACGGACGCCGAGATCAACCCGGACGCGGTGGAGAGCTGGTACGACGGTGTCGACCAGGACTGCGCGGAGGACAGCGACTTCGACTCGGACGGTGACGGCTTCGACAGTGCCTCCTTTGGTGGAGAGGACTGTGACGACGCCAACCCGGACACCTACCCCGGTGCTCCGGATGAGCCCGGCGACGGCATCATCAACGACTGCGACGGCGCCGACGAGTACGACGCCGACGGCGACGGCTTCGATGGGGCCGAGTACGGTGGCTCCGACTGCGACGACGCGAACAGCGAGGTCAACCCCGGCGCGGACGAAGAGTGGTACGACGGCGTCGATCAGGACTGCGACGGCAACGACGACGACCAGGACGGCGACGGTTGGCCGGTGGACGACGACTGCGACGACACCGACCCGCAGCGCTTCGAGAACTGCTCGAACGAC
>PVBE010775418.1_pt1 | contig 24105 bp, 16 predicted proteins | sample 1631181 | NCBI WGS metagenome assembly PVBE01 (sample SAMN08397723, study PRJNA350692) | Marine metagenome, whole genome shotgun sequencing project. | isolation source: water | place: Pacific Ocean | collected 2012-04 | reverse complement strand
GAGTAGGCATTTCACTCGAAGTACTTCGAGTGTCACAGAACACGGTTACGCCGGATATCGAGTTCGACTTTGAGTGGCAGGGCACGCAGCCACTGCCGCCGTGCGCCGCGGATCTCAATGCCGATGGCGTTGTCGATGTCAACGATCTGCTCATCTTTACGGCCTCTTGGGGACCCTGTGATGGCGAGACTTGTATCGGAGACATGAACGGCAACGGCTCGGTTGGAACCGACGACTTGCTTGTGTTGTTGGAGATGTGGGGCGCGTGTCCGGAGTGACGGTTCGCGTGGCGCTATTGACCGCCGCTGGATGGCGTTGATGACTTGCTGCTGGTGAGCTTGAGTTGGTGGGGCTGATCGGAGTGGACGGCTAGATCGACCAATTGTCGATGATGATCAGAATCTCATTGACGCCGACGACACCGTCGCCGTCAAGATCCTCGGGGCATCCATCACACGCGCCGAACGCGGCGAGAATTGCGAGGAGGTCATCGGTGTTGACCAGGCCATCACCGTTGATATCTCCAAAGGGACCCTGTTGGTGCGTCGCTGTCAGATCGGCGGCAATATCCAGCGTAGCCGACGCGATTGTCGGAGTGAGGTTGAGAAGGACGCCCGCATAGTCTCCGGGCGGGATGATCGTCGGGAGTTCCATTGGAATCGTCGGAAGTGGTTCCAGAGGAAGATCGCCCGACTCGTCAAGCGTTGTACTGGCGGTCATTACCAGCATGTCGGTGGCGTCGCCGATGTAATGGTCCCCATCGATGTCGAGCACGAATGGGAACTGCATTGGAAGTTCGCCAAGCGATTCGGTTGTAATCAGCAAGTCCAAGATGGCTGGCACGGTGACCGTGATGTGGTGTGCTCCTGGAACATCGGCGATGGGGGTCGCCGTTCCGGTGCCGGGGGCGGACTGAGTGATGACGCACGCCGACACGGTTGCCTCACCGAGTGGGATATCGACCGGGGTTCCACCCGGATAGAGCGAGTCGGGGGTAATGCTCCGAAACGTTTCGAAGAGCGTTGTGGCGGTCAGAGTTCCGGAAAGAATCTCCTCTGGCAGAACATTCCATACAAGGTCGTTGATGCTCGCCGAGCCCAACTCATCATCAATGGACAGATTGAGGGGGCCCTGCGGCGAGGTGTCGCCATCAAAGGCGATCATGATGGTGATTGAGATCGGAATGGGATTGTTGCCGCTGCCGCCCCAGACACCGGGCCGAGTCTGGGTGCCGTCGGGGTTGGTTTCTTCATCCCAGTCGCCGACGAGGGTCCCATCCAGCGTCGTTCCCATGGTTCCAGAGAGGTTCAGGCCACCCTCTCCATTGAGGAGGTATTCAGCGGCTGAGGCAGTTGAAACGATGCCTGATAGGGCGACGGCATTGAAAAACAGACGCATTTTGTGGACTCCTCTCACACGAATCCACCCCAGTGTGACATAGATGTGGCTGGAAACCAAATAGGAAAGGTGTTGATCACTTGACCTACTACCCCCTTGGGCCCAATACTGCATACATGAATCACGTTCTGCCCCTGCGGGGCCATCAAAGGAGATTTCACCATGCGTATTCTTATTCTTTCCACGCTTAGCGTGTCCGTGGGCTTTCTTGCCGCGTGCGACAACTCCGCGCAGTCAGGCACCTTGATCGGAGCTGGCGGCGGGGCATTGGCTGGCCAAGCCATCGGACACAACACTGAAAGCACGCTGATCGGCGCTGGCGTCGGGGCGCTCGGCGGGTACATCGTCGGCAACGAGATGGACAAGAAGCGTAATCGGGAACAGGCCGCCGCTCGGTCGAATAGCCCGGTCTATCAGCAGAATCAGCGAACAGATCAGCTGCAGGCTGAGAACGAACGGCTCCGAGCCGAGATCGAGAACGAGCGGTTGCGGGGGCAACTTGAGAACGAACGCGACTATTGAGAGAGCGCATTATGGCATACCGCTGCGGCAGACTGCCGCAGCGTTGTGTCATGTCGCGACAACAACGCTCTTGAGGTTGACAAACTCGTGAATGCCCGGCGTTCCGAGTTCGCGTCCAAATCCGCTGTCCTTGATTCCGCCGAAGGGGATCCGGGGATCACTTCGAACAAAGTCGTTGACAGCGACGCATCCCGCGTCGATCCTGTCCGCCGCCATGGACTCGCCGCGGTCGCGGTTGGATGTAAACACCGCGCCCGCTAATCCGAGGTCGGTGTCGTCTGCAAGTTCGCAGGCGTGTGACTCGCTGCGAGCGCGGATGAGACACGCGACAGGGCCAAAGAGTTCTTCATCAAAGGCGGGCATTCCCGGCTCGACGTTCTCGAGGAGCGTCGGCGGATACCACCATCCCGGACGATCGGGGATTGATCCACCGAGTCGAAGTATCGCGCCTGCTGCGATGCTTCGCTCAACCTGATCGTGCAGTTGGCTGCGAAGGTCTTCTCGGGCCATGGGGCCGAGCTTCGAATCTGGATCAGATGGGTCAGCCATTTTGATCCCCTGAAGCCGATCGATGACAGCATCGCGGAATCGGTCGTAGACATCATCCACGACGATGAGCCGCTTGGCTGCAATGCATACTTGCCCACAATTGAGCATGCGGCTGGCGACGCATCGTTCGGCGGCGAGATCGATGTCGGCGTCTTCGAGCACGATATATGGATCGTTTCCACCAAGTTCCAAGACGCATTTCTTGAGGTTGGCGCCAGCATCGGCCGCGACAGCCCGGCCCGCACGGTCGCTTCCAGTCAGCGTGACACCTCGAATGTGGTGGTGGGCAATCACGCCGGGCGACTCAGACAGTTTGATCGGAAGATCCACGAAGAGCCCATCGGGGGCACCGGCATCTCGGAAAATCGTTGTGATGTCGGCGCCGCAGCCGAGTGTCGACGGCGCATGCTTGAGGACCATGGCATTCCCTGCCATCAATCCTGGTGCCGCCGCTCGGAACACCTGCCAAAACGGAAAGTTCCACGGCATGATTGCGTAGATGATGCCGAGTGGTCTGTAGACCACTCGAACGTCGGCGTGTTCGATCGGGAACCGATGGTCAGCCAGCATGTCTGCCGCATGTGTTGCGTAGTACTCACAGACAAGGGCGCACTTTCCGATCTCGGCGCGAGCTTCGGTGATCGGTTTGCCCATCTCCTCAGTGCATCGCGTTGCCAGCGCATCGATGCGATCGCGAAGAATCGCCGCGGCTTGCTTGAGGACCGCGCTGCGATGATCCATCCCGGCCTGTCGCCATGTCTCCCAGGCGGCATGGGCGGCGTCGATCTTTCCTGCAGCAGTTGCCGCGTCAATGGCCGGATGCACCCGGGCGAGTTGCCCAGTGGCCGGATTGATGATGGGGAAGCCATCGGTGGACATATGGGGGCTCCTTCCGACCACAAGGGCAGGACGCCACGGTCGCAGGGGCGTGAGTGGCTGTCAAGTGAGTGTTGAAGAACCTCAGCGGCGATTTCGTCGCTTGCCAAAGCCTGCGAGGGCCAGCGCTGCCAGCGTTGCAGGGGCGGGGATCGTCGAGAGGGGGAGTGACGGTGGGATGGCGCTGTAGTCCTCGTTGAATCCGTTGTACCAACCCGAGACGAATCCATTGCTGAGCATGGTTGCGTCGACACTTGACCACGCATCTGTCCAGTCCACGGTGCCGTTGCCTGCAGGAGATGCGGTCGAGTGCGCCCAGTAGTAACTGGTGTCGCCAGTTTCGCCACCAAAGGCAAAGTTGTCGGTGAAGATGCCACTTCCCCAGTCGGTCCAGTCGTATGTCAGACCCGCATCTGCAAGTGCAAGAAGCATGTCGTGTGCGCTGGCCGAACCCGACCAGTTGTATGCGAATGCATGGAAAGTGCCACCGGTTGCCTCGAAGTCGATGACGGCGTACGAGGTATTGTCGCCCGAACCGACAACTGCGGTCACGTCGAGTATGTGGTTCTCGTCAATCAGCAGATCCGCCGATGCGGCGGTAACAGCCAATGCTGCAAGAGTGATTGCGGGACCGATGGTGGTCGAAGTACGGATGAGAGAATCCTCCCAGTCCGTGTCACGCGGACCAGAACGGGGAACGGGCAGGTCTTCCGGCTGTGACCCTTGGCTCGATCATCTTCCCGCGACGAATCGCAGTGATGGCAATCGAGTGTCCGTCCCGCGTTGGCGGGGCGGAGGTCGTACGGCGGCGGCACCGCGGTGGACTTGCCGTGGTGCCTCTCTTGGCACCATTGGCACACCACACTTCCCTCTTGGCCATCCACCCGTGACCCGTGTCGCGGTGAGGATGGAACCTCGTTCCGTGGGCGATGATAGCGTTGGCTGGGTGGCAGTCAATCGATCAGTTGGATCTACCCATCGGCGTATTTCTGACGGTACTTGTCCCGAAGCTGCGTGTGACGGCTCGTGAGATCCACTGGCCGGCCGTCGATCCACGCTTGTTCGACCTCGGTTCGGAGCTGCAACGGGTCGCCCGTAGTAATGATGAGCGTGGCGGCTTTGCCGGGCTCGAGGCTTCCGAGCCGGTCGCCGACTCCGAGGATCTCGGCGGCGTCGATCGTAATGGCGCGGAGGCCCTCGTCGGGCGTCAGTCCATTGGCGACTGCCGTTGCGGCGTGGTGGGGGAGATTGCGAAGATGTGCGGGGCGGTCGCGCGGCGCGATGCAGAAGCGGACGCCCTTGTCTCGCAGGCGCGATGGGAGCGTGTGCGGCTCATCCGGATCACGATTGCGGCTTCGCGGATAGCGATGGACGCCGCGAACGATGACTGGGACGTCGTCCTCAACGAGCAACGTGGCGACCTCGTCGGCTTCTTCACCGCCGAGGATGATGGGGTCGAGCCCTCGCTGCTTTGCCCAAGCGACCGCCATTGCGATCTGCCCTGCCGTTGACGCCTTGATGAGTACCGGCTGCCCTCCTTCAATGGCTGCTCGCATGGCTTCAGCGCGGCTGTCACGAGGGAGCGATGAATCGGCGTCGGCAGCGGCAAGCCACGCTTCCGCGTCTTCGAAGAACGTATCGATTGCTGTTACCTGCTTGGGTGTGCCTTTGACGGTCCGCGGCAAGGACGGCCACTCGATGACGAGTGCTGCCGAGGGCACGATGGCCATGTCCTCCCAGTCCCAGCCGTCGAGTCGAATGACGGCGGCTTGCCCCGGAAGTTTGCCACCATCCGGAACGGTCAATGCAGTGAGTATGCCGGCAGCGCGGGTGACCGGAATCAGATCGCTGTCTGGGTTGATCGCGACGACCGCTCTGGCCTCTGGCGTGTACGAGCCTTGTTCGTTGTGGTCATGCGTGACCTCCGCCATTCCGGTCTCGACGAGACCTAAAATGGAGTCCGCGGCGATGAGGCCTGGATAGACATGCCGTCCATTCAGATCGATGACTTCGGCGTTGTCGATCACTGGTCGGTCGCCTCGGCCGACGAGCGTGATTCGGCCGTTTTCAAAGGCGATCCATCCATCATCGAGAGGCGGTGACGTTACCGGATGAATGGTGCCGCCCACCAAGAGCGTGGTGCCAGCGACCGGAGCTGCTGGAATTTGCCGTGATTGGCCTCTCGCAAAGCCGGTTGAGATCAAGACCGCTGCAACGAGTATCGGGGTGCGTTGGAATATCATCGGAGTCGCTCCGTGTGCGAGTGTTCGGCCGGGATGCCGCAGCATCCGCGATGATCATCAGCCGGATCGGCATAGGGATTGATCGCAAGTTCCGCGGGAGTCGGTTCAGTCGACTCATCAGCCTCCGGATTCGGGCCTGGTGGTTCACCAAGTGAATCATGAAGCACCAGTTTGATCAGCCGGGTTCGTTCATTTGCGTCTCGCTTGGCCAGCGCGGCGTCCTCTTCTCGGTCGAAGTATTTCGTGCCGTCGATCCAGGTTTGGAGGCAGAGGCTGTACGAATCGAGCGGATCTCGATTCCACACAGCGAAGTCGGCGTCCTTGCCAGCCTTGAGCGATCCCGTTCGGTTATCGATGTGAAGTTGGATAGCAGGGTTGAGCGTGACGAATTTGATCGCCTCTTCCGGTGGCAGTCCGCCGAAGCGAACTGCCTTGGCGGCTTCGTCATTCATGCGAGTTGCCAGTTCACTGTCGTCCGAGTTGAACGATACGACCACGCCCTGATCATGCATGATGGCGCCGTTCCATGGAATTGCATCCATGACCTCGATCTTGTAGGCCCACCAGTCGCTGAACGAACTGGCGCCGGCCCCGTGTCTGGCGATGTCATCGGCGACTTTGTAGCCCTCCAGGATGTGCTGCAGGGTTCCGATAGTGATACCGAAGTCCTCGCATGTGCGCAGTAACGCAAGGATTTCGTCCTGCCGATAGGAGTGACAGTGAATCAGCCGGGTGCCAGCGAGGATCTGTGCCAGGGTTTCCAGTTCGTAATCGCGTCGCGGTGGCAGTTCTCGGGCCGCCTGCTCGTCAGGTTGTTGCTCCCACCGCTCAAGCCGCGTTGCGTAGTCCTTCGCCGCTTGAAGGCGATCGCGAATGAACGCCTCGACACCCATTCGAGTGTCCGGATACCGGCCACTTGATCGCTTGACGTTTTCTCCGAGCGCGAACTTGATTCCTGCGGGGGCTCCTTCGAGTGGGAAGTCGCGGGCGGGCCTGCCCCAGCGGATCTTGACAACACTGTTGCGTCCACCGATTGGGTTGGCCGAGCCGTGGAGTTGATTCGCGGCAGTGAGTCCGCCAGCAAGTTGGCGATACCAGTTCATGTCGTCTCCGGAAACGACATCCCCAATACCGACTTCCGCAGTGCACGCTTGGTTGAACTCATTGACGCCGCCGTCGATGCCGGTGTGGCTGTGACAGTCGATGAGCCCGGGCGTGATGTGCCAGCCGGATCCATCCACAATGCGTGGGGAATCGTCCGTGGCCGTTGGCGCATCGGCCATGGGTCCAACCCAGTCGATCTTTCCGTTGGAAATGATGAGGCAGCCATCAGGGATCGTGCCCGCCTTGTCTGCAGTCCAGAGCGTGGCGTGCTCGATGCGAACGTTCTCGGGCTCGACTGGGTTCTCGCGGCCACGCCCGCCGAGCGGGAAAGTGATTTGCTTGGGAATCCCTGTCCATCGCAGGTCCGGTGTGGTGTCCTTCTCTTTGCCGTTTGCGGCCTCGATACCTTCGTCACGCTGAGCGTTGAACTCGATTTCGCCCATCCGGCTGGAGGCCATGCCTTTGGCTGAATCCCCGTCGATCGTCGCGGCGAGTTTCATTTCGCCGCCCCGTGGTCCTTCACCGGTAAACGTGAGTTGCCGGGTCGAGTCATCCCACGATCCGTTCTCGAGCGGCACCTCTTGTTCCATGAACCGAAGCGTGCCCTCAGGGGTGCCGTCATCCGACCGAGTAATGACCAGTTCGAACGGTGGTTGGAAGTCGGGATCGATCATCATTGAGCCGGTCCACATGCCGGTGAACGGGTCGGGAGCTTTGGCATCATCTTCGCTGCGCTCGGTCGGCGCATCGGCTTCCTCAGTTTCCTCATCGCTCGCAGCCGCCGGCTCATCGATGAGCGTCAACCGCATGGGATGTACTTTCCCGTCCGGGAGAACCGCTCGGCCGACGAGGGCATCACCGCGGATGACGCCCGCGATACGAATCCAATCAGTAAGGCCGAGCAGACGGCCATCGATAGCGGCGGAAATCCGGTGGCCGGCTGCGCTCACTTTCTTGACCTTCGCCTTTTCACCACTCGGAAGCGTGAGGATCAGTTTTTTCTTGGCGGTGTCGATCGAGGCATCTGCTGTTTGATCCGACACACTGAGCAGCCCGCTTCCGGAGAGTGACACGAGCGGGTCGTCCTCATGATCGGTCCGGCGACCGGAGACCCACGTCTCTTCGATCTCAGTGTCTTCGTCGAATAGATCACCGCTGCACACGACGAGATGCGCTGCCATACCCGGGGCGATCTGTCCGGCGCGATCGGCGATGCCCAGCACCGCTGCGGGGCTGGTCGTCAACTGCATCAGTGCCACGTCGGTGGCAAGTCCTGCTTGCACGGCCTGGTTCATGGCCTTGTGGACATTACTGGGCGTGGTTAGGCCAGTTGTTGTGACGCACGTTTGGATATCTGCGCCATGAAGCCGGCGTAGATTGGTTGGGGCTTGCTCCCACGTTTGCAACTTCTGGAGCGGTACACGGATCGCGGCGTCGATGCTCTCCAATTTGGGCCGTTCGGGGTACTTCACCGGAACGATGACCGGGCAGCCGAGAGAGGCAATGCCGGTCAGGTCGGTGTACTCGTCGCCACTTCCAAGCAGGGCGAGGTCGAAGCCCATTTCGCTCGCCAGAGCGCCCGCCCGCATGGCCTCCTTGGCACTTTGGACATCCACAAGAAGGGGCTGCTGACGATCCACGACACGCCTGAGCGCGGCGAGATCGTCCCGGCGGGACGGTGGCTCCAAGCCGCTGCGGTCTGCGGCGGCAATCGCATCTGAATACCACCGGGCATCGCTGAGTGTTTGCCGCATCAGGGCGATCGATCCCATCAGCGATCCCGGGCCTGCGCCTCCACCCCATCCGCCTCGCTCAAATGCCCCGGCCATGGCGGGCTCACCGCCACAGTCGATGATGTCGCGATCATTCGCTGCCAGCGTTGTTACGACACCAGTTCCACGGAGAATGCCATCTTCGGGATAGATCGCCGCGATGCAGTATCCAGCCTTGCGAAGGCTGGCTCGATCCTTCTCGCTGAGTGGGGCTTGCCGCGATCCGAGATCAAACTCGGGATGGATGCTCGCATTCCAGTGGGTCGATCCGTGCGAGGCGTGTTCAGTTTCCATGCCGATTGCGGGATCGATGAATCCGGCGTAGATCACACGATCTTCGACCGGCCAGATTCGGGCATCGGCGGGGACCACGACATCCGGTCCGACGGCTTCGATGATTCCGTCTCGGATCAGGATTGTTGAGTCTGGCAGGCGTTGTCCCGGCTGCGTGACCACGTCTGCCCCCACCAGTGCATGGACTCGGTGAGTGTGCTCGAATGGTCCGTTCGTGGGCGGGCCGGGTTGGTGCAGAGGTCCGGCGGTAGCCGCGGCGGCAGAGAGGGCCGCTGGCAGAAGTACGCGGTGCATGGGGCATATCTCCAGTATCGCTACGCCCTTTTGGGAGACGCGGCGGGTCGCTGGAGTCTACTGGCAAACAAGTGTGAACGGCCTGCGAGCAGGCAGGAAGCACTCTTACGCGGCTGCGGAGCGTATATGGTCCGGCAGTTCGAGTGCTCGAGCGACCAGCCCACATGGAATCCACCACCAGTACCGCTCACCCTGCATCCGGACGTAAAAGCAATTCTCTGCGTGTCGCCCCTTGTAGATGGCGCGTTGTCCGTTGTGAAGCGTGAGGAGATACATGCGAAAACTCCGTAGGGGGCCTGGGAACGGACTTGTATTCGGGGAAGAGCCCGTTCCAGTTGAGCCAACTACGCAGTTTGGGGCAAATTTGTTTGTTCGATATTCTTGATTGGAGGAATCTACTGCTGAAACGGATATACGGATCCGAGATCCAGCAGGTCGGTGAGTGCCTGGAGGGCATCGCGATTGGCCCTGGCCAGGGTCGGATCGCCGAGATCATCAGGCTTGAGCGACTCGGGATACCACCGCTCTACCCAAGCTCGCAGGGCTGCTTCAAGCGGGTCCGACCAGCGGATGCCTGTGTGGACTGCTTCGAGTTCGGGTCGAGTGAGCGGGACTCGCAGCCGCAGGCATGCAGGCCCGCCTCCATTGTGCATGGACTCCTGGACATCGATGTAGTGGGCCTGCGTGATGGGGGAGTCGCTTTGCACCCAGCCATCGACGACGGCTCGCGCGCGAGCGTGTTCACGTACTTGGCTCGGCGCCACCAGCACCATGCCTTGCGGCGTCTTCAGCAATTGTGAGTTGAAGAGATAGGTCATTACGGTTTCGGGAATCGTCAGCGCGTCGGTGGGTACGACACATGTAACAAGGTCGTCCCCGAGCATGTCAGTCAACGCCTTGAGGGTGGCCGCTGTGTTGAGGAAGGCCTGCTCATGCACCAGCAAGAGGTTTTCGGTTCCAACTGAAATGACGTCATTGTGGAACACGCCTGCGTCGATGGCGTCGGGGCTCTGCTGTGCGAAGAAGGCGTTGTCGATGCGGTGGAGCCTCGCTATTGCCTGGGACGATTCGAGGGTTTGCCTGGCGGGAAAGCGCTGCGGTGCCGGAGCGGCGGGGTCGCGTGACACGCATCCATACACAAAGAAGTTGACAGTGCGGTCCGCGGTGCGGAGCCATGTGTGGTTCGCGGCCCCTTCATCACCGAACTGATCGGCTGCGATCACAGGATCATGGTGTTCGAAGCACGAGGAATCAGCAAAGATTCTCTTGAGAAGTGCAGCAGCCTGGGGTGGCTCGATCGAGCGGTGAAGTTTGCATCGCAAGTTGGCCGGCGTGAATTGAACGCGGCTGCTGCTCGAGTCACACGAGGGAGTCACTGTGGCCGCGTTGGCGGTCCACATGGAAGAGGCGCTGCTTGCCTGCGCAAGCAGGACGGGGTCCTCAAGGTGCGCCGCTGCCAAAACAGCCTCGTCGTCGCCGCAGAATCCAAGCGATCGAAGCAGGTTGATGTCGGGCCTTTCTTGTGGCGGCATGACCGCTTGCTCTACGCCGAGCGATGCGACGAAGGCCATTTTGTCAAGGCCCTGGAGCGCGGCGGCTCGCGGGTGACTGACACTTCCTTCGTTACTCATCGAAGCGACGTTGCCAACCGAGAGCCCGGCATAGTTGTGTGTCGGTCCGACGAGACCGTCGAGTTGCAACTCAACCGTATTCACGCGGAGTCTCGATTCACAACTTGCCAATCGAGCCCCGCTTCATCAAGCAGTTCGCGGGATGTCGCGATGCTCTCCTCCCAGTGTTCGTCGCCCGCGGTTGGTGCCCACGAGACTACGCGGTCAATCCCCGCCTGAATGATCGCAAGGGTGCACGTATTGCATGGGAAGAACGTCGTATAGATGGTGGATGCAACGCAGGACGTGCCGTGCCGGGCACATTGCACGATTGCGTTGACTTCGGCGTGGCAGATCAGGTCGTACTTGGCGGGCCGCTCAAGTCGTTCGGGGCGATCTTCGACGCCGGCGGGAAGCCCGTTGTATCCCGTGGCGCAGATTCTGCGATCGGGTGAGACGATGACCGCGCCGACGCCGCGGGACGGATCCTTGCTCCATGCTGCGATATGTTCGGCAAGCGAGAGAAACCGGAGATCCCATTTGTCGTGCGTCTGATTTGGTGTCATGGTGAGCGATGGTAGCATCGCGGGCATGATTCTCTTTCTGATCTCCTTCTGTATCTACACCGCCTTCGTGGTCGGCGTCGGGCTGTGGTCTTCATCGCGGGCCGGGAAGAGTGACGAGGAGTACTTTCTTGCTGGACGCTCGCTTGGGCCATGGGTCGCCTCACTGTCGGCATCGGCCTCAAGCGAGTCGGGTTGGGTGACACTCGGTCTTGTTGGCTGGGCCTTCGCCAGCGGCGTGCAAGCATTCTGGATTCTTCCTGGAAGCCTTCTTGGCTTTGCTTTCAACTGGTTTGTGCTTGCTGATCGGATGCGAGATGCGTCGGCGAACCTTGGCGCCGTGACGATTCCAGATTTCCTCTCGAAGCGATTCAAGGAGCGGATTCCCGTCATCCGCGTGATGAGCGTCATCGTGATTTTGGCGGCGATGCTGCTGTACTGCGCAGCGCAGTTCGCCGCGGCGGGTAAGGCCTTCGATGTGGCGTTCGAGTCTGTGTCGTATCAGGGGGGAGTGCTGATCGGCGCGATGATCGTCGTTGTGTATGTCACTCTGGGCGGATTCCGCGCAGCGTGTTGGACCGATCTGGTGCAGGGCTTGCTGATGGTCGGTGTGCTGGCAGTCTTCCCGCTGTGGCTACTCTCGGGTGGCGGCGGAGTGAGCGATATACGGGGCGGTCTTGCAGAGGGCGGTGGAACGCTGCTTACCTTTTGGCCGACGGCAGCGGGAGGCGCCTTGATTGGTTTCCTGCTTGGATCCGGCGCTTTCGGTATCAACTTCGGCTACATGGGGCAGCCGCATGTGCTCGTGCGGTTCATGGCTATGCGTTCGCGGCGCGATGTGGCACTCGGTGGTGTGATCTCGATGACATGGGCTGCTTTAGTGCTCTCGGGCGCGGTAGCGACGGGCATCATTGTCCGCTCGGTGGCGGAGCAAGGCGCTCCGTGGGCCGCAGGCATGTTGGCTTCGGGAGACGGCGAGTACGCACTTGTGGCGGCGGCTGTCAATCTGGCGCCTCCCTTGATCGGCGGACTTGTGCTGGCTGCGATTCTGGCGGCCATTTGCTCGACGGCGGACAGTCAACTTGTTGTGGCCGCATCTGCCTTCGCCAACGATCTCTGGGCAAAATTGTTCGCTCGTGAGAGCGGTCACAATCACGCCATTGCCAATAGGGTCACGGTTGTCGCCATGGGGGCCGCTGCGGTGCTGCTTGTCATCGACAGCCAGATCACGATCTACGACTACGTGTTGACCTATGGCTGGGCGATTCTAGGAGCCTCTTTCGGCCCCCAAATCATCCTCGCCGTTTTCTGGAAGCGGGCGACGCTGGCGGGGTGCGGTGCGGGGATGGCGACGGGCTTTCTGGTAGCGCTGCTGTGGAAACTGATCATGGACAACCAGATTCAGGTCGGGGAACAGGATATTGAGGTCTACAACTTGCCTCTGGCCTTTATAGCGGCGCTGTTGATAAACGTGGGCTTCTCGCTGATCACACCCACGCCAAGATCCGTATGATCTGATTCCATGGGTGACGAACTACAGGTACGAATTGTGGCCGTCAGTGGTCCGGTTGGTTTCGCCGAGTGGGAAGGCGTGGTCGCGAGTGATCAGGTGACGATTGGCCGATCGAGTGAGTGCTCGTTGCAACTCGATGACCCCAGCGTCTCCAGATCGCATGCGACGCTTGTGTTCGAGGATGGCGGAATACAGGTTCGGGATGCCGGTAGCCGGGGAGGCACATCGGTCAACATGATGCGCCTTGAGGACGATGAAGTGATTCGGCTTCATGACCGGGACCTCTTGTTGATCGGTCCTTGGAAGATGCTGGTTCATATCCCGGAGGATGTTCCACCTTCACCCAGTGAGGAAACTTGCCTTGACGGAGCAACAGACGGAGACGCGAAGAAGCCCGGTGCAGAAGGTGGCACAAAAGCCGATCGACCTGCGGCCAAGGGTGGCCACGGCGATCCGATGTATGCCACACGCGCAAGTATCTTCATGAAGCTCAAGGCAGATGGAACCTTTGACCGCGAAGTTGGCTGGAACGAGTTTGCAGATAAGTACTCGCGGGTGATCGCGGGGTTTGCCCGTAACGCCGGCCTTCCGGCGCAGGAAGCCGACGATGTGTTGCAGGACGTTCTGCTTGGTTTCTTCAAGGTGTCGGATCGCTTCGAGTACGACCCGCACAAGGGGCGTTTTCGAGGGTATCTCAAGCGTGTGACGCTCAATGCGATCCGCGCGAGATATCGACGGAAGCGGCCAACGACGGGGTTCGATGACACCGTTGATCCGCCGGTTGAGTGCGATTTGGATGCTGCTTGGGATCGGCAGTGGACCGAACAGTTGCTGCAGCGGGCCATGGCCGAGGCCAGGGATGAGGTCGAGGCGAGGACATGGCGGTCATTTGAACTCTACGGAGTTCGTGGTGTTCCAGCCGACGAGGTCGCCAAGGAAACTGGCATGACAGCCGCCGCGATTCGCCATGCGAAGATGCGATTGACTCGGCGCGTCCGAGAGATTGTCGATCGCCTTCGGGACGCTGAGGGATAGCACGAGGCCTCACGCGGTGGACTCTGTGCCGCCCCGTTCGAGTGGCCGAGGCGGCCGCAACTGTGCAAGCACGATGCCGAGGAACATCAAGAGGCAGCCAGTAATCTGCGTGGGCGAAAGTTCTTCGGCGAGGAAGGCCCATCCCGCCAGTGCGCCAAAGACCGCTTCCATAGCGAGTAGCACCGCCGTGTGCGCCGGAGGCGCATCCTGCTGAGCGATGATTTGCAGCAGAAATGCTGCGCCAACTGCGAGGACACCGCTGAAGAGAAACTCGGGCCAGAGGGTGAGCACGGCAGCGATTTCCGGCTGCTCCCACGGAATCGCAAAGCCGAGCGTGATGAATCCTGCGAATGCCGTCTGGAAGAGCGCGATGCGGACGGGGTCACACCGGACCGCAAGCCACCCAGTGATGAGTACCTGAGCCGCCCACGCGATTGACCCAAGCAGGACAAGAATGTCTCCGAGATTGACTGTCGGCTGGCCATGCACGCTCAGTAGATAGAGACCACCGGTCGCGACGGCCACGGCCGACCATGTCGTCCACCGCACGAAGTAGCCGACCAAGAGCCCAAGCAGCGGGACGAAGACGACATAGAGGCCAGTGATGAATCCGGCGACGCCCGCGGTGGTGTGTACGAGCCCTGTTTGCTGAAGCACCGCCCCAAGGCACATGGCGGTTCCGGCTCCAACCAGACCGAGCAGTAACTTTCTTCGTGATGTCTTTTTCAGGGTGGCTGGCTGCAGGCGCCGCGCAACCAGCAGCAGTGGCAGCATCGAGGCCATGCCGATGAGCAGGCGCACGGCCGTGAAGGTCATGGGACCGATTGTCTCCATCGCGGTGCGTTGGATGACGAATCCAATGCCCCAAACGATGGCGACCAGCATGAGAAGGGCGTCGGCGCGGAGGACTCGCATGGGCGGCAGCGTAGCAGGGCACCGAGGTGGCCCCGGGTGCATCATGTCGATAAGCGAGTACCCTCCCGCTGATGCCGACACTGGAAATCGCAGCGATCGCATTGCCGGCCTCGGAGGTCCTTGTTTTGATTGTCATCGGTCTGGTGGCAGGATCACTTGGAGGACTGCTCGGGATCGGTGGCGGGATCGTGATGATTCCCGCTATCTCGCTGCTGCTCGGCCGCGACATTCATCTGGCGCAGGCCGCGTCGATGAACGTCATCTTCTTCGTCGCAGCCCCTGCCGCCTTTCGCCACTGGCGGGCTGGCGGCGTCAAGTTGGAGGTCGTCAAACGAATCTTGCCGTTTGCGATGATCTTCGTCCTCCTTGGTGTGACGGCAAGTATTTGGATCCCAAATGCAGATCTCAGCCTGATCTTCGGGACCTTTCTCATCTATGTGCTGTACGAGAATCTGCGGCGGCTGGTATGCGATCGTCGAGGATTGCCCGAGTCGGTTCAGAAGCCCCGCGTGACTTGGGTGAGGGGCGGGATCGTCGGATCGAGCGCAGGATTCGGCGCGGGCCTCCTGGGAATTGGCGGCGGACTCATTACGGTCCCGGTGACACAGCTCGTGTGCCGCTGCCCGCTCCGGGAGTGCATCGCGTGTTCGTCAACCGTCATGTGTCTGACATCGGTTGTCGGCGCCGTGTACAAGGACGCTACGCTCACCGAAGTTCCGGGTATCGGAGACGATGTGCACTGGTACACGCCGCTTGGGATCTCGGTGTGGCTGATTCCCACATGCCTGATCGGCAGCTGGTTCGGTGCCCGCCTGACGCACGTGCTTCCCTTGAATGTTGTGCGGCTGATCTTCATCGCGATCGTCGCGATCTCGGCGGCGAAAATGCTTTTCTGAAATCAGGGCGATTCAGTCGGCGCGAGATCAACCACCACGGGAAGATGATCGGAAGCTCGCCCAGCGTCGGTGCGCACCAGTCGGTGTGCACTGAGATCGGACTCAGGGAGATCGAGTGTGTCGAGCACGAAACCCCGCTGCGGCGCGAGACTGCTTCCCGAGACAACGATGTAATCAAGCCGGCCGGGCGAGTAGGCTTGATCGGCCTCTTGCCATGTTTGCATTCCGGTGCCGTCTGGTTGCCATGTTTCGACGATGAGCAGGTCCTTCGGTTCCTCAATCGTCGCGATGAGGCCTTCACCCCCCGCAACAAGTAGGTCGAGCGGAAGCGAACCACCAACAAGGTTGAGGTCACCTCCGATGATGAGCCCTTGTACGTCCTCTGTGGCTTCTGTTTTGGCGACGGCTCTTCGGATGGCAAGCACCTCGCCGATTCGCTTCATGTCCTCCGGGCCATCGACGACGCCGCAGCACTTGAGATGCGCTGAGACCGCCAGCACCTCGCCGATGTCGGGGACGGTGAGAATAGACGCTGCTGCACGCACATGACCGTGCGATTCGCCGCGTCGTTTGAGATTCTCAAAGGCGGGAACCGCTCGGGCGGGGAGCCGCGTAGCGATGCCACTTCGAATCTTTCCTCCAAGTGGACTGAATTCAAGTACCCAGTTGCCATCAGGGACCGCGGTGCGAAGTACATCGAGAATGTCCTCGGCTGATTGGTCGTGCTCGATCTCCTGCATTAAGACGACGTCCGGCTGCAATGCGGCGAGTAACCGTTGCACGACGGAGCGTTGATGGAGGACGTTGCCGAACTGCAGGTTCCAGGACACAACTCGAAGGTGCTGGTCGCTGACCTGATCGAGCAGGTCAGCATTGAGCGACGTTGGCGATGGCCGCCGCGGTGCTGTTGTGGCGGTTCCGGTGAGCGTCCCGCCGGGGACTCCGCGGAGTTCCCACGAAATCGCATTGCCTGCCGTGACACCGTCTCCGAGCGTGCGGGGTATGGCGATCTCGAACCGATTGCCTGCGGTTGTTGGTGCGAAGACAAGACCGATGCTGTCCCACGTGGACTTGCCGTGATCGGCCGTTGTGACCTCAACCCCGCCGTGGCGACGGCCTTGATCAGGACTGAATTCGATCATCAGATCGGTACCCATTGGATCGTCAGAGGTGATACGCGTGTTGGGATCGTTATCCCAGTTGAGCCGCAGGACGATCGGCGCGTCGAGGCCCTGAAGATTTCGTGGTGGCCCGGTGAGCGTTAGTAGCAGGTATACGTGTGATTCTGAGCCATCGCCTTGAAGGTTGGTGCTCAGCGGGGTTGCAGGCCAGTCGTCAAAGCGTCCATCCAGACGGATTGGGCTGGGGGTCGTGGCAAGGGTCAAGGCGAGGATAGATTCAATCATCCGTTCAGAGTACTGCTGTGCTAGTAGGGGGTGGCTGTTTGGGCAGTAATCCGTCTTCTGGAGCCATTCCGGGGGAGAGGGTCCATGCGGGGCATCTCGCTCACGGTGTGAGGGTGCTCCGATACGGAGACCTTCAGACCCATACATCTGACCAAAAAAGACCACAGAAGAGACTCTGGCGGCTCAATCTCGGCGATCTTCAGCCCTGACCGTCGATTCTCGACCGATCTCGCGGAGATGCCTTCGAGCCGCCGGTGCGGCCAGGACGAATCCTCGCTCGCCAGTGTTCTAGAGCGGCCTGTGAAGTCAAACAATCAGCGAATCGGACCAGTTTCTAATGACACCGAAGAGTAGTAGGAGGCTGAAGTGTTGACGATCGCCCGTAGACGTGTAATCTGGCTATCAACGATCCCTGAGGGATAAGAAGAGGAGTTCGCTATGACGATCATGTTGATTGCGGCTGGTGTCTGTGCTGTTGGTGGATCCGGCCACGTGGAGGCGGCGGCCTTTGCGCCGCGGGCATCCTGCTGGGACCGACCTTATCTCAACAGCAGTGTGCCGTGCTTGGTGGATCCGAACTGGATTGTTGTTCGGTCGAGTAATGCGGCGCATGACCTCTCAACAGTCGCCGAGAGACTTGGTCTCGATGTATCGGCGGCGCGAGCATCGACGGTTTCTGGCTGGTCGTACATACCGACTCGCTCGCCTCTCTCCGACCCAGATCTTGAGCGGACCGTGCGGACGATCTCGGCAAGCGGTGAGGGCATCTTCGCTTCGCCTCTCTTCTTGGGTGGAACTGAACTTCTTCCTTGGGTTCCCATGCCTGAATTGATCATGCAGGTTGATGACGGAGCATCCTTGGAAGGCTTGGACGTGATGGATGCACACCTTGGCGGATTTGAGGGCATGGTTCGCGTTAGCCTAGCTGCGACGAATGCATTTGAGGTTCTCGATGCCGCCCACGCCATGGCGGAACGCGGCGATGTGCAGTGGGCGCAACCCAACGCGATCTGGTGGGCGAAGCACTTTTTCACACCGAACGATCCTGATTACTCGAGCCAATGGGCGCTCAATCAGTCCAACGATATGGATATGAACGCTCCAGAGTGTTGGGATACGACGTTTGGCGATTCGTCAATCGTCGTTGCGATTCTTGATGACGGTATTGACCAAGATCATCCGGACATCAGCCAGTATCCAGGCAATGACTTTACCGATGAGAACACCGGTGGCGATCACACGACAGCCTGTGACGGCCACGGATCGTGTGTGGGCGGATGTGTTGCCGCCACGATTGACAATGGACTGGGAGTCACTGGCGTAGCGCCCGGATGCCGGGTGGTGGCTGCAAGGATCTTCAACGCGATCGATTTCTTCGGGCTCTGTTTTGGATTCATCGAGACGACGGATGCATGGATTGTCAACGGTATTGGTTGGGCGGCTCAGAGCGGTGCTCGTGTGACCAACTCGAGTTGGGGCGGCGGCGCTCCTTCATCCTCAATCACGAGTGCATTCGAGCAATCTCGCCAAGCTGGAGTCGTGCACTTCGGCGCAGCAGGAAACGACAGTTCATCGACGATCAGCTATCCAGCCAGCCTTTCGGCGTTGTATGCGGTGTCGGCCATCAACAGCGGTGGCAACCTCGCATCCTTCAGTACGTATGGAAACGGTTTGTTCTGTTCGGCTCCCGGCGAAGGTATTCTGACGACCGATTGGGTGGGGTCCGGTGGATTTTCCAACGGCAACTACGTGACAGTAGATGGCACGAGCTTCGCTTCGCCCTATTCGGCCGGAGTGGCCGCCTTGGTGCTCTCAATGGACCCATCGCTGTCTCCCGACGAGGTCGGAGATGTTATGGCTGGAACCTGTAAGGACCGTGGCAGTGCGGGCTATGACACCAGTTACGGCTGGGGCATCGTTGACGCAGCCGCTGCAGTGGCCGCTGTGGATACTGGTGGGGATTGCATCTGGGATACCAGTGGCAATGGCTACGTCGATACCGATGATCTCCTGAATGTCATTTCGAACTGGGGCCCCTGCTCGGGATGCAGTTCTGACTTCGATGGCGACGGGGTTGTCGGAACAGACGATATCCTTGAACTCATTGCCCATTGGGGTTCGTGTGCCTGAGGGAGGAAGCCAGGCGCGGTCCCCGAGTTTGAGAAAGGGGCCGCACTCACGTGGACACCTTCACCATCGTGACGCTTGTTGTTGTATTCACGGCAGTTGCCGCATGGGCGAATGATCGTTTTTTTCGGCTCCCGAGCGCTATCGGTGTCATGCTCGCTGGCGTGCTGCTTGCGGGCGGCGCCATTGCCGCCAACGCGATCGGATGGGTAGACGACTCGCAAGCGATCGAACTGGTCAATTCCCTTCACTTCGACACGCTGCTGGTGGCCGGATACGGATCAGGTTCGTCGGGGCAAGGAGTCTTGTTGGGACTCCTTCTCTTTGCTGCGGCGATGCAGATCGAACCGGCGGGCATGACCCGCCGCATCGGATTCATTATCTGGCTCGCGACGATCGGTGTCATTCTGACTGCAGTTGGCACTGCGTTCGGTTTTCAAATGCTGTTGGAGTTCGGTGGCTACTCGACAAGTTTCTTGAATCTGCTGATTTTCGGGACGATTTTGGCGCCAACGGATCCGGTGGCGGCACTGTCGCTTCTCCGCCGTACATCGGCGCCGATACGCGTTCGCGAGGTGATTGCAGGCGAGTCACTGTTTAACGATGGGGTGTCCATCATCCTCTTCCTCTTCGTGTTGGCGATGGCAAGCGGAGGAAGTGATTCGGCCTACGAGGGACGGTGGTTGTTTGGATTTGCGTTTGAGACAACAGGGGCGTTCGTCATCGGTATCGGGATTGGAATCATCGGACGTGGTTTGATCGGCACGACTCGGCAAGCCTCAGTGATCATATTGGTCACTATTTCGATCGTGTTGGTGATTGCTGTCGTGGCGCCACTTCTGTATGTGTCATGCCCCGTGGCCTGTGTTGTTGCGGGGTTGGTCATCGGACGGTCCAAAGCCTTGACCGAGCGAGAGGGGGTACTCGCAACTGGTTTCTGGGGGATTATCGAGCAGTCGCTGACCGCCATTCTGTTCCTGATGATCGGTTTAGAACTCCTTGCCGTGGAACTGTCATGGAGCGTGATTTGGTGGAGTCTCACGGTGATTCCAATCCTCCTTGTGGTTCGCTTTGTCGCGCTCGCGATACCGTGGTCCGTTGTGAAGATGGCTGGCCGCACGACTATTTCGATCGAGGAGATTGCGTTGATGACCTGGTGTGGCCTCCGAGGAGGTGTCTCCATCGCCATGTGTATCGCGCTGCCCGTGTCGATCGTTGTGATTGATGGGGAAGGGTCATTGCGATCCCACGCTCTCGTCGCGACCATCATCGTGGTCATTGGTTCCATACTTCTTCAGGGCCTCACTGTGGAGCGATTTGCTCGTTGGGTGCAGCGGCGAACCGATCGCCGAGCCGCTGCGGCGGCAGGACCGTAGAATCCGAAGCCATGAAACTTCCCGTGGTCGACTCGGGCCAGATGCCGACCGGTAAAGATATCGAAGCACTTGCAGACTCGATCGAGGGCGAGGTCCGCTTCGATCGCCACGACCGCATGTTGTATGCGACAGATGCGAGCATGTATCAGGTCGAGCCGCTCGGCGTCGTGATCCCGGTCACAACAGACGATGTGGCGAAGACCATTGCATGGTGCGCTCGGCACGGGTTGCCGGTCCTCCCTCGCGGTGGCGGCACATCGCTGGCAGGACAGACGGTCAGCCGTGCTGTAGTTGTCGACTGCTCCAAGCACCTTCGTGGTGTCGGTGACGTTGATGCTGCCTCGTCGGTCGTGTGTGTTGAGCCCGGGGCGGTTCTCGATGATGTGCAGCAGCGAGCGGCCGAATGCAGTCTTATGTTTGGGCCGGAAGTGTCAACGTCTACCCACGCAACGCTGGGAGGCATGATCTCGAATCGTTCAGCGGGGCTGCATTCACTTCGTTGGGGTATGACGGACGAACATGTGCGATCGGTCGATGTGATTCTTGCTGACGGGGAGCAGGTGCGGTTTGAGCGAGGCGCAGCCAGTCGATCTCCTCGCGTGGCGGATCTGACGAAGCGGATTGTCGATGTTATTGAGCCACTCGCCGATGAGATCGACGCCCGGTACCCGCGGATTCGTCGAAATGTCGGAGGGTATGCGCTTGATCGCATTCTGCAGGACATTCGGCGGTGCAAGGATGGGTCGCTAGACGAGATCGATCTTTCCGCCCTCTTCGCGGGCTCCGAAGGGACACTCGGATTCATTGTCGGCGCGACGCTTGGCTTGGTGCCGAAGCCAGCCCGCACAGTGTTGGCAGTGCTGGCGTTCGCAGATGTACAGTCTGCGCTTCGTGAGTTGCCAACCATCCTCGGAACCGATCCCGCCGCGGTTGAACTTCTCGATCACACGGTTCTCGAAGCAGCTCGTTCACATCCGACATATGCCTCACTCGCTTCGATGTTGCCACGGCTTCCGGATAGTCCCGCCGGAGCCGTCCTGTATGTCGATTGGTTTGCCGAGGATGATGCCGGCGCCAATGCGGTTGTCGAGCGATTGCGCGAGATCGCCGATGTTCCCATGCGTGTATGTGTGGATGAGCGAGAGAAAGCGGACCTGTGGCGACTTCGTAAGGTTGGCTTGGGGTTGATTCTCTCGGGCGAAGGTTCACTTCAACCCGTTGGTGGTCTGGAGGACTGCGCAGTACCTCCCGAACGCCTTGCAGAGTTCCAGGAGGCTTTTGACGGGATGTTGTCGCGTCACGGATGCTCGGCCACCTACTACGCGCATGCCAGTGTTGGATTGCTGCATATTCGCCCGCGGATCGATCTTGGCTCTGGCTCCGGCAAAGAGCTTCTCAAAAAACTCGGCCACGAAGCGACTCAACTCGTGCAGCAGTTTGGCGGCACGATCAGTGGCGAGCACGGCGATGGCCGAATCCGCGCGGGGATGGTGCATGAGTTCTATGGACCACGGTTGGTAGAGGCATTTCAACAGATCAAGCATGTGTTTGATCCCGAGGGCCGATTCAACCCAGGGAACATCACATCAGATCGTGGAATGACCGATGACCTGCGGATCACACCGCTCGGTTCGGCGCAGCAAGCCTCTGCTTTGGACACAGCGTTCGACTGGAAGCCTTCGCTTGTGGATGCCGCCGCGTCTTGTAATGGGAATGGGTACTGCCGGCGAACCTCGGGAGGGGCCATGTGTCCGTCCTACCGGGCCACGCTGGATGAACGCCACGCAACGCGCGGCCGAGGAAATGCGCTCAGGCTCGCGATCACCGGTCAGTTTGAGGGTGGCAGCGGGCCAGACTGGAATGATCCGGAGACGCGAGCCACGCTCGACCTTTGTCTCGGGTGCAAGGCGTGCCGGTATGAGTGTCCTGCAACCGTGGATATGGCTGCCCTCAAAGCGGAGTATCTCTCACAGTCATATCGAGCGAGTGGTGGTCCGTCATTGCGAGCTCGATTGAAGGGCGATCTCCGAAGGCTCAACCGGGTGGGTTCTCTGTTGCATCCCGTTTCGACGTTCCTTGTGCAACGTGGACCGACGGCGTGGCTGCTCAAGAAGTTGCTGGGCGTGGATTGCGATCGCACGCTGCCGGGATTTGGCCGCTCGCTTGGCGCATGGCATGCTCGGCGGAGCGCTGTGAACGAGGCGTCTCCTGTTGTGCTCCTATATCCGGATTGCTTCACCATGTGGTCCGAGCCTGAGATCGGTCGGGATGCGATTCTTGTGTTGGAAGCCTTTGGATACAGGGTTGTGATTCCGGATGTCGGTTGTTGTGGGCGAACGCTCATCAGTGCCGGCATGCTGGATAAGGCTGCCCAAGTCATTGCCGCATCTGCATCGTCGTTGGAGTCGACGATCGATCGGCATCAAGCTGTTGCGGTGATTGCCGTTGAGCCCAGCTGCGCGACTTCGATTCAACAGGAGTGGATGGAACTCAAGACATCAATGCCTGTGAATCGAATGGCAGCCATTGCGTCATCGGCAGATACGGTTGAAGGCTTCATTGTGTCGAATTGGGATGCCCATCCGACAATGCCATCCTTCCATCAGCGTTCGGATCCGATTGCGATTCATCAACACTGTCACCAGAAACATCGCGAGAACCTCACAGAAGCATTCTTGCATCGCTGCGGTTGGCCCCATGCTGTTCTTCACGACACCGGATGCTGTGGGATGGCGGGCGCATTCGGATACGAAGCGCGGCATGCAGAGTTGTCCAGAACAATTGCGCGTCAATCGCTTGCGTCTGTGCTCGATCAAACCAGCGGTATCTCAGCGGGCGGCACCTCGTGCCGGCATCAGTTGGCGGATGTGTCCTCGCGGAGTGGAATGCATCCAGTGTCGCTGGCTCGTCAGGCTCTGAGCCTCGAATGAGACCGGAACTGCCGCGCCACGTATTACATGAATAAGGGCTGATTTTGCACCGGAACTTGATTGGCTGTTCTGATCCAATGATTTGATGTGCCCCGGCGGCTACGCTCTCACCATGACTCACGAGCGAATTCCGGAACGGTGGCAGCGGAGAAGGATTCTCTGGCCAGCTATTGCTATTGCGACTGTGGCCGGTTGCTCGTCGGTTCCCGGGACCGGGCGGCAGCGATTGAACTTCATACCGTCGGGGCAGATGAGCCGCCTAGGCGCTGAGACGTTCGACGATTTGATGTCTTCTAAGACAATCATTGATCGGGGGCCAGCGGCGGCCAGTGTCAATCGCATTGGGCAGCGAGTGATCGCCTCTGCACGCGAGTTGTATCCATCGGGAGGCCTTCCCGCTGATTGGGAGATCGTCCTGATTGAAGACGACACACCCAATGCGTTTGCGTTGCCAGGCGGTCGAATCGGAGTTCATAGCGGCATGGTTGATCTGGCGGGCGGCGAGGATGCGCTTGCAATCGTCATAGGCCATGAAGTCGGTCATGTGTTGGCAGAACACTCGGCCGAACGCATGAGTCATGGGCTGCTCATTGTCGGGGGATTGACGATCGGCACAGTGGCGTTTGAGGACGAGGACGATGAAACGCGTGCGATGGTTATCGGCGCGCTTGGCGCTGGCGCG